>Ga0209386_1000051_pt1 | contig 63645 bp, 60 predicted proteins | sample NGEPertwo_FD_184510 | JGI IMG/M metagenome (GOLD analysis project Ga0209386, IMG submission 184510) | Arctic peat soil microbial communities from the Barrow Environmental Observatory site, Barrow, Alaska, USA - NGEE Permafrost154B-two... | ecosystem: Environmental > Terrestrial > Soil > Wetlands...
CAAATCTTAGGCATTTCAGTTTTCGACAAAGCAGCCTTAAAGGAGTTAATTACTGAACTAGAAGTCAATCAAAATTTCAAAGAACAATATGATTTATTTAATGATCAATTTTAACGCATCAGTAGTAATTTGCGATGATTACTCATTTATATTTTTATCCATGTCCTGTATCGAATATAATAAGCAGTTTTATTATTTATTGTGATTAAGAGCAGACGTGCTAAGGATATTTCTTCGACATCTACTTTAAGTAAAATCCTATTTTATGATGTTTGAAATCATTTTGAAGCGTTCGTTTGCCTTCACAATATTTGTGGTGTTTGCTGGTATAATGATTGACTGGCCTTCATCCAGTTCATTCGAAATTCCATCAATTATAATCTCAGCTTTACCTTCAATGATTTGGATAAAAGTATCAAATGGTATTGTTTTCTCAGTCAGCGCTTCACCGGTATCAAAGGAAGCAGCAGTGATGTCGCCTGTCTTTTTCTTTATAATTGTTTTTATAACTACTGCATGCGGGACATATTCAATGATTTTGTCAATAATCAGAGCTTTTGCCTTTTCAATTTCGGTAGTTTCCATTTTTTTTTCAGAATTATTTGTCGACTTAAATGTCTAATAGGTATTTCAATGATTGATTCTCACTCATGCATTGATAAATCAGGAGAGGAGTATTGAACCACATTACAAATGTGCAACACAAAATGGCTGGAATCATTACAGAATTTCTCTAAAAAATTACATAATTCACAGATTATTCGAAGTAATCCTTGCTCCGGATGAGCATTCTGTTATTCGTAGTGTGAATTCATGTATTTCTCGCATCCTGGCAGGAGATATATTCTTTTTACCAAAATTTCGTTGTTGTTGTTTAGTCGAATTTGGAGTGAAGTATGTTTTTAAAAAAAGCAATCGTTGAGATTCCTCCTGTTTATGCGGCAGAACTCTAAATCTAAAATTTCGAAAAAAGAGTAGTAAAATATGCCTGAGCTCAAGTGTCTCCCAATATTCGTAATTGTATGATAGGTGTAGGTCCCCAGGTGTTTATGGATTTCGTTTTGAGGATTAATTACTTTTCTTATTCATTAATCCATATACCGTTCTAAAATGATAACCATACACAGCAAATGTTAATGCATCCAGCAATAATTCAGGTCGCCTGAAAAGTGTCCAGATCATAAGTATCCAGTATTCACCTCTGCCATTATTCACAGTTCTGATAATATACACCGATTTGATAAAACCACTGAGATTGGAAAATATTTTTTTTCGCCTTTTATTAAGTCGTCTGTAATTCAATAAAAACTGACGGATTATTTTGCATTCATAACCGGAACAATATTCATGGACGAATCGGTATTGTTTGCCGTTATTTTAGTCGTTAATCTATTTTGTAATCGGTAGAAAAAATAGGCTTTCTTTGTTTGGTTTGCACCCTGATGTGTTTTCGTGGTTTAGCTTTGGCGGGCGTGTTTGTAGTTGTATATTTCTCGATGGTCAATCGTGCCATCAGGTAACTTACCGTTGACTCTGCGCCCTGGTTGAGGTTTACATGGTCTTCTTCCAGCCCGTCGTAACAACCTCCGGTACTTGGATTATAAATAATTTGATGTAATCGGTTTCTTCCTAAAAACCAGTTGAATGCGGTATTCATCTTCCTGCGGTATTCTTCGTCCTTGAAAACATCGTAAAATTTACTTAATGTCATGATGGTGTAGGCAACATCAATGGGCTGTTCTCCATATTTTCCGGCTTCCTGTCCTCTTTTTAGCCACTTTTTGTTGGATATTACTTCTATCCCGTTTTTATTAAAAGTTTTCGATAACAGAAATTTTAACGACGAAAGTGCGATTTCTTTATAAATCGCTTCTCCAGTCAATAACCAGGCATACAGCATGGCTTCGGGCAATGTGCTGTTGGCATAAGTGAGATACCCCTCAAACCATTCCCATTTCAGGCTTGTTTCGTTTTTATACAACTGAACGAGCCGATCGGCAAATGTTGTGATCAATTCGGTGTTTTGTGCAGACTGTTTGGCAATCTGTTGGTAATATAAGCCTTTGATTGCGAAAGCCATCGTTCGGGGAGAATTCACTGTCTCCAGATGAACCAGAGATTTTGCAATGATTGTTTCAGCTTCTGCAATGATTTTGACTGGCAGCTTACCTGTTAAAGAGACTACATACCCCAATGCCCAAATAGCTCTTCCATTGGAATCATTTAAATTGACCGCCTTGTTTTGATCGGTGAATTTGAGATCTTCATCTACATAATTTAGAAAATTGCCATCAGGTTGCTGGCAAAATTTTATAAAGCTGAGGTATTTTCGGATGTCATTCACACTCTTTTGATCGCCGGTCAATTTAAAATACATGCAGGTTGCTACCAGGGCGCGGGCATTATCATCCAGCGTATAACCGGTACTGATATCGGGTTGATTGACTCTTGAAAATTGAATGATCCCGGTAACGGTTGTCATTCTTTTCAGGTGATCCATTTTGATGTCCGGGTGATTATACCGGATTGTTATTTTGGTGTTGGCTATTTCACGAAATAACATGCTGTGGGCAATGGCAGAATTTTCCCAGCTTGTTGAAACGATGTTCTGCAAGGTATTCATGCTAATATTCTTTCGTAATTTGTCATTGCTAAGTAGCCGGATGGCTGCTTTGGCTAATTGATTTGAATTGTGAAAATCAAATATTATTCCGGTATCCTTGGTCAACACTTCTTTTGCATGAGGAATTGGCGTAGAAATGATGGGGCAGCCACAACTCATCGCATAAACAAAAGTGCCGCTTACTGCCTGATTCGGATCGTTAGCGGTAAACAGGTAAATATCGGTTAGTTGTAAATATTCGAGTAATTCCGATAACTCCACATATTTATTTATAAATCGAACATGATCCTGAAGACCAAGTGCTTCAACTCTTTGTTCAAGCATTTGCCGGTATTTTTCTCCTTCTGATTTTACTACTTCGGGATGTGTTTTCCCAATGACTAGGAAAATCACTTCAGGACATTTCCTGACGATGGCAGGTAATGCTTCAATGGTGGTTTCAAAACCCTTTCCTGAACTTAGCAGACCAAAAGTGCTCAGAACTTTTCGTCCTTTTAGCTTATACTTGAGCTTCAATGAAGTCCTGCTTAATTTGGGAACTAAGTGGGTTCCATGAGCTATGACTGATATTTTCTGCTGTGCCACACCATAATCGCTCGTTAAAATTCTGGCGGAAGTATTGGTCATTACAATGATTGATCCGCAGGCATCCGTGATTTTCTGCACTTCAGTTTTAAACTCTTCAATAGGTTGGGGCAGAACACTATGAAAAACAATAACAATCGGTTTGGTAAGTTCATTCAATAATTGCTGAAAGGCCTGTTTCTGCAATCGGTAAAAGCCAAACTCATGCTGGATTAAAACGATTTTAATGTTCTTGTCGTTATTTATTGTCAATGCCAATACTTTATAATCGTCAGCTAATGATGTTTTAAGCGTATATTTTACTTCATCGGGATAGGGAAAAGTGGTGCCATTTGATTCCAACGCACAGATTTTCACCGAAAAAGAATTGCTAAATTGACTTTTAAGTGCCATTGTCAAATCTTGTGAATAAGTGGCAATACCGCATACTCTGGGCGGATAGGAGGCGATAATCAGAATTTCAGGCGGATCAAGCTTGTCCTGGATTGTTTTTTGTTTTTTGTCTTTGGGACTGATTATGGAATGAATATCATTTTCTAAATCAGAAATCTCTGATTGATGCAAGGTCTGATTTGACAATTTATTGGAAATTATTATATTTTTCATCTTTTGCAGATTAATAAGTTAATAAAGCAGTCACCAATTCCGATTATATTCACGTATGCGCAGGTGTTTTGAGTATCTGCAATTTGAAAATCAATTCGTTTTATATTTAAAAATCAAGGATTTACCATAGAAAAACGATAGGAGTACGTTTTCTTTCTTCCCTCTCAGTGATCGATTTGTATTCTTTTCCTGATAAGAGGTTGTGCAACCAAATTTGTAGTGCCAAACGGTAACATGAAGTCCAAAATCTTTTTGATTAGGTGCCTTGGTCTTCCGAAACTTAATTTCTTTGAGAGATAACCAGTCGCCAAAACAATTGAAGCGCCTAAAATATTATCGGTCATATAGTGTGAAGAAGCTATGTCGTGCACAGTGACTTTGATCAGGTTAACTGGCTTTAAACTTTCTACAAAAAGGTGGAACTGTTGTTTCAGTACCTGTCCGTTAATGGATTGCTCAACTTCTAAATTCTGAATCGCATTTTTAATCCCGGCTGAAGTCGTTATATATTCCATGAGTTTCTATTTAAGCATCTGTTTAATGAGAGAGTTGCAGATGGCTATTTTGACCCATTTATGTATTAGAAAATAGTAGATCAGAGCTGCAAACCCATAAAAAGCTGAGACAGCAAAGAATCCGAAATAGTCTTCACCAAGGATTTTGCTGAGCCAAATAGTTAATCCCAAACTGAGGAAAAGCATGAAAAATGCAATAATAACAATGACAATAGAATGTGACAGGAATGAAGATGCAACATCCGAGGTTTTGTCCACAATTTTGAGTTTGGTTAACTCAATGCTTGTTTTCCCGTATTCGGTGGCACTTTCTAGTAGCGATTCAATTAACTTCTCAGGATCTTCCATGATTTTGGTTTTAATAATCGTATGAAATGAAAAGGGAATTAAGCTTTTTGTCGATTGGAATACCAATTGCACGACCATTCCATACTTTCGTGATCATGACCTTATCTTATGGCTATCCTGATTTTCCGGATAGTACAGGCTGCTTTATTCCTGCAATTAGCCTGATTTCCTATTGGTAAGGATTAAAAGGAAAACTGTCTTCTCACTGGTTGTCAGGCTGTACTTTATGTTTTCATGAAGTGTCAGCAGCTGACTTTTTTCAAGGATAACCGATTCATTTTCGGTGTGAAACTCTAATTTGCCTTCAATGATTTGTATGGTAACTGAATCGTTTTCCTGAAATGATTCAATTGTTCCTTCATTGAATTCGGTCAGCACAATCTGCCGCTCAGGTCCTTTTGAAAGAATCATCGCATGAAGTTCACCATCGGTCTGGTTATGTTCCATATCCTCAATCAAGCTTTGAAAATCGAAATTGAGTAATGAAATATTAAGAGATTTGCTATCCATCGGATGGGAAGCTTCGATCTTAAATGTTTCTATATTCATGGTTTTCTGGTTGTGAAATGCGGTTTCATTCCGAAAACCCCTGTCAGAAATAGTCGAATACAGCTGCTAAATTGTTTTGTAATCTATACCAGCCATCGATAAAAATGTCTGACAGGGGTGATTTTCGAAATTTAAATGTTCCTGATAGCAACTCAATCTTTGGCTGATTTAACCTCTTTTTCAATTGCTCCTGATTTTGACATTTTTTGTTCGGCGAAGTCAGAAACTTCATCTTTTACCTGGTCAAATTTTTCGCTGAGGTCTTCAAGCAAATCATTAAATTTTTCTTTTACTTCCTCAACATATTTTTCTCCCTTTCTGGACATTTTTCTACGAACAACTTTGCCTTTATGGGGAGCAAATAATATACCTAACAATGCACCGGAGGCTGCGCCAACCATTACTCCTAATAATACTTTTCCTGAACTCATAGCTTTTGTTTTTAATGGTGATTTTAATAATTACAAATATGATACTTTTATTGCTGATAAGTGTTACATAATTCCGGTAAAGAGTTACATCATTCACAGACTTTCTATTATGTTTTATTTTCTAATTCTACGAAAATAGATTGATTTTGGTTGTGATATTTCAGTTTTTTGGTTCTATAACGGATGCTTTGGTAAGCATTAATCCTGAAATTATTTCGTCCTGAAGGTACAGTTCAATCAAGACCTGGCCAAACAATGAAGGAGTTTCGCGCTCGGTTGGCAGGAGACGAAGGAATCGTCCGCGCTAAAATAATAATCAATGTCGAAAAATAATTTCGGACGAAAGAGAAATCAATCTATACTATTAAATATGAATTGGTTCGTCCGTACGAAAAGAGAATTTAACATTGAATTTGAATCCATCGCGGACGATTAAAATATCACTTTTATTAACCCAAAGCGTTCCTCGAGAGGCGGATAAATGCCATTGGGCTGAAATTAGGCTTTATCTTCTGGACGAAAAAACACACAATCTGAAAAATACATCTTTGGAGCGAATTTCTTCCTAACCCAAACGTTATAGAGCCATTTTTTTCCGCTGCAACTGAACGTTGAAAAAATTAACTCTTCACCTTTAATCCGGATAATTAGAGTCGATTTTTAAAATGAATTCAGGTCGAATTAAATCATTTTAATGACCAGAGAATGGGTTCATATTTGATTTTCTCAACTGAAATGAATGTTTTCTGTTTTTAATTTCGATGGTAATCGGGGCGCAAAATTGGCCATACATGGTCGTGTTATTCGAGGCGAATGAATGATTAAGGAGGAAATTCATCTTTTTTAAATCGGATTATTATGCTTACCTCTTCCTGTCAACGGATAAATGATATAATGCAAGTTCATGCTCATTACAGCCCTGAGATAATCTCGTTTAATTCTTCTTTTGATATGCCAAGTTTTATCTGAAGTTTCCCTAGAAGCACTTCTTTATTGCCTTCTGCAAACAACAGGTCATTGTTTGTCAGGTTTGCAAATTTTTGTTTGAGTTTGCCTTTCTGTGCCTTCCAGGTTCCTTTTATTTCGGTGGTGTTCATCTTTCTGAATTCGGATAGTGAAAATATTTATGATACAAAGTTGAGGCTATTTCTGCTGAAATGTGTTACACAAATCCGAAGGAAAGTTACATTAATCACAGACTTTCTGCGATTTTGAAATATTTTCATTGTTATTTATTCGTATCCGCTTTTTATCACGGTCTGAATCATCTTGAATCGCCCATTAGGATTTACCAAATTGGGCACATGAGCGGGTATTACGATGGACTGCCCAGTCATAAGTAAATTGGATTTTCCGCTGATTATTATATCAGCCTCACCGTCAATAACTTGAACGAAGGTGTCAAAAGGAACGGTTTTTTCTGTTAAGCCTTCGCCACTGTCGAATGACATGACACTAACGTTTCCCGTTGTTTTTTTTAGAATCGTTTTGATGACCACTGAATTGGGTACATATTCGATCATCTCAACCGTATTGAATGCTTTTGCCTTTTCTGTTTTGCTGTTAAACATGATACTGTTTTTTGCTTGACATTGTTTATAATATTCAACTGGACTAAGAAAATATCAACTTTATTAATTTCGGTTCTTTGGTTTACCTCGATCGGAATCCGACAAAGTAGCCTTCATCCAATCTGTTTAAAGCGCAGAGATAATCTTATGCAAATCTTCTTTTATTTTAGCAATGTCGATCTGCTGTTTCCCGGACATCTCATCTTTCATCCCATCTTCAAACATAAGGTGATCATTCATTAAGCTGGCAAATTTCTGTTTTAGTTTGCCTTTCTGCTCATTTAAATTTCCCATTGCTTCTGTCGTGTTCATCTTTTTCTCTTTTTTGGAGAGTACACTTCCCCTTTACAAAGTTGAGTTTCTATTCAGTTAAAAATGTTATACAATTTCATAAAAGAATTACATCATTCACACTTTATCAGTAAGTGGGTATCCACGGGTAAATTCAATATTTATGCAAAAAACCCCATTCCTGACAGAAACAGAGTTAGCGTATTAAAAGACAATTTGCAAATAAGAAAGGCTGTATTTTACAAAAAGGGAACTAAAATATCGAATAAGAAATGGGTAGTTTAATATTTCTTATTCGATATTTATTTTATTTATACGACTTCATTATAAGGGCATTATATGATTTATTGCTTCTTTTCTTCGCTCCCGGAGTCCTTCAGTACATCCAGCAATTCCCTGAGATTTACTGTTGCAAATGTTGATGAATGATCGGACATGGCATAAGGAAGAATCAGCTCGCCATTGTGAATAATTGAACCGCATGAATAAATTACGTTCGGCACATAACCTTCTCTTTCCACCTCATTGGGCACCATTAACGGACTGCTCAGCCTTCCTATTTCTTTTTCCGGGTTATCAAGGTCAAGCAATGAAGCTCCAAGCGTATATTCCCTCATTGGTCCAACTGCATGTGTAATAACCAGCCAGCCGTCTTTTGTTTCGATAGGGGAACCTGCATTGCCTATTTGTACAAGTTCCCAGGGATATCTGGGTTCCTGAATAATTTTAGCTTCTCTCCAGATATTGATGCTATCTGAATAGGCGATATAATTATTGACGCCATCGATCCGGCATAGCATGGCATACTTACCATTAATTTTCCGTGGAAACAATGCCATCCCCTTGTTTCGGGCAATCTCACCATTAATAGGCAAGATCTTAAAATCATAAAAATCTTTTGTGCTGATTAGCTTAGGCAGAATGGTCATTCCATCGTATGCGGTGTAAGTGGCATAATAGGTTATTTCGCCATCATCATCGGTGAATTTGACAAAGCGGGCATCTTCAATCCCTTTTTGCTCGGTTGCTGATACGGGGAAAATAACCCTTTCGGAAATAGCCGAATCGATTGAAAAATGAATCTCGTAGTGTGCAGAAGCAAGCCACAACATTTGATTGATTATTTTAATCTGGTCTTCGGTAATTTTAGGATCATTTATGGCCATTTCAAGGTTCTTCATCAATTCACCATAAGTGAATTTATCCCCTAATTTGTCCAGAATAAAAGCAGAAGAAATAACCTTTTCCTTGTCATGCTTTTCATCATGTGTATCCATAACAACAGAAGGAATAACATTTTTAGGATCTTTCATTTCAACAATGTTATCCATGATAGCAGCAGGAATAACCTTCCCGTGGTCTTGCATTCCTTCCAGTTTATTCTTAAAAGTTGTTTTTTTGTATTTATTCCGGATAATTTTATCTGCTTCGGCCAGCATTTTGCCAACAGGTTCAACAGTCAGGTTATTATTCTTATCAAGTATTCCTGTGCGAAAAACGACGGAAGAGATATGTCCTTCACCGGTGGCACGGAAACTAAAAATCACCCTTATACCATCTGATCTTATTTCAGACTGGTCAGGATGTTCAACAACGGATGGATTAAAAAAAGCAGCTGATTCAATGGAATATTCCATGGTGAAATACGAACCTATCAGTGCTTTCTGTGATAAGCTGAGATCCTCTTCATTAACTTCAATTTTTTCAAATATTGGAGCCAGTTTGGCAAAATGGTTCTCAAATATCCGCGAAATATTTCTGTGACGGCGGGAGTAACCTCTTAGTAACTGGCTCATGGCAATAGTTACTTCTTTTTCGGGCATTGCCAATACCTGCCTGATTATATTAGCTGACCGATCATCATTCACATGCAGAAAACGGGCGATTACCCTGGAAGGATCAGGAGAGAATATAGTTTTTTTTCTGGTAACAGTTACTCGCATGGGCTTGAGTTTTTAATTGATTCTGCAATTTTTTAATTGCGAAAGTAATGTTTCTGGTTGTGTTTTAAGCGTTTTTATTTGCATTTTTCGATGATTGCCTAAAATGAAATTTTTTTATTAAACACACAAAAGCCAGCTCCAATAGAGAACAGGCTTTTGTGAATTGACCAGAGCAGCTATTTTAGTACTAAACACTTATTTTGTTAGAATATAAGTGTTTAGTCACCGTAAACGGGATTTGTAATTTATGATTCGTCTTTCGTAGTACGAACTAAACTAATGCCGGAAATGAAAAAGATAAGTCCTAGTAGACCATAAATGAAAAGTGCTTTAAGATCTTTTGCATCTCCCGCACCATTAACAAATAATACTGCCGCATAAATAAGTCCACCTATTCCGAGGACAGTAAGTAAGGCGCCAAAGATTCTTTTGAGATTCATAGTTTATATTTTGCAGATTGGTTGAAATAATTAATAATCGTCGTGCTTATACTGAAATCAGCTTGTGAGGAATCAATATCAGGTACGATCATTTTTTACCAACGGCAACCACAACGATTCCTCCAACAAGTAATATTACACCAACAATTGGTGACCATTGAACAGGGTGATTCTTTTCTGCATTGATCTCTATCGGACCTATATCAACTACTTTTTCAGTGGTTATGTAATTGAATCCGGTATAAACTATCATCATTATTCCAATTGCAATAAGGACAATTCCTATTGGTTTTATTTTCATTTTTTAGTTTTAAAGTGTTTGGGCAGTGAAATGCATTTCCCTGTCCCTGTTAGAATTATCTTCAGCAATAGTTTAGTTGTGGATAATCCCAAAGCGGCAGAATAGAAAAACACGATGATTTTACAAAATTCTTCTTCCCTGGATAATACGAAGTATTACTGCAATGATAGCAATAACAAGCAAAATGTGGATAATGCCCCCGGTACCATAACCAACAAATCCGATAAGCCATAAAATGACTAAAACAACAGCGACGATATAAAGTAAATTTCCCATGATCGTTAATTTTTAAATTAGACAAATATGAAGTGAAAAGTAAATGTTAGTTTCATAGCAATATGAACTTATAAGTAATGATTAGAGCAAAAGGACTAAAAGCAATATAATCAGGATTGCTGCTCCAACCGAAATGTATACGCCACCATGACTACTTTGGATATAAGTACTTTCCCCTTTAATTTTCAGTTCGCTTTTTATGCCTCGTACTTCTTTTCGTAGTTCTCTCTTTTCCGATGAACTCAGTGTTGACAGATCCATCGCTTTGATTTCGTTTAGTCTGACGACCATTGCATTAGCTTCAGCAGCTTTAACGGTCGTACTTGCAGTTGCTGGCACAACTTCAGTATCCGTTTTTGCCTTCAATTGTGTTGGACTAAATAATAACAACATGAAAGCTGTCATGACACATAGTGTTACTTTTCCCATTTTGATCGTGTTTGCTTGTGAATAAATTTTCACGATACAAATATCATCACCTATTCATGCATAAGCGTTACACAATTCCGGAAATAAGTTGCATAATTCACACGTTGTCGAGTGTGATGCGTCTTTTGTGTTTGAGTTTTTTAAAGTAGGTTGGAGTTAGTCCGGTGACTTTCTTGAATTGGCTGGATAAATGCGCTACGCTGCTGTAATTCAGTAAGTAAGATATTTCGGAGAGATTAAGTTCATCATATAGAAGCAATTCTTTTACACGCTCAATTTTATGAGCGATAATATAATGTTCAATGGTGATGCCTGTTACTTCAGAAAAAAGATTGGAGAGGTAGGTATAGTCATGATTGAGTTTTATGCTGATATAATCGGAAAATTTTATTTTGGGAAGTTCGTCGGTATAATGTATCATCTCAATGATGACGTTTTTTATTTTTTCAATCAGAATGGCTTTATGATCATCCATCAACACAAGCCCTGATTTCGATAATTCAGCTCTTAAGTGCTCGCGCTGATCATTAGTCATATTCTCTCTGACATTTACTTCACCTAACTCCAACTTTGAGTAGTGTAATCCGAGTTTATCCAACTCTGACTTCACCACCATTTTGCAGCGAATCGAAACCATATATTTGATGTAGAGTTTCAATCTGGTTTTTTTTTAGTCAAGTAATTTTTGAAGGTATATTTTTATTTCAATAGATTCAAATTTGTCTCTTTCAATTTCCAATTTTCGGATTGGGCCATTTTAACACTTACCAATAGATAATTGAAATAACTGTTACTAATGTAATAAATAATTCCAAGACTTTTTTCTGAATTATTTTTTCTTATACGTCTATATTTAGCGGGAGTTAAGCTCTTGTAATAAATCTTGAATGTAATGTTCGTCTGTGGTAAAATACCAATCTGCTTTCAATATTATATCATTATGTTTATATTAAGATTTTGCGGAAATAACTATTCCTGTGTTGTTTGTATCTTCGTGATCAGTAGTGTGCTACGTTTGTTAGTGAGTTGATTTAACCTTTGCTTAATGTCATTTGTTCCATTTTAAGGATTGTTTAGTATACTTTTGCACTACATGATTAGAGAAAAATATATCAAAATAATCACGTTTCACTTCCTTTTGAATCGTATTCAAACAGGAAGATCAGTACCTCCCGACGATTTATAGATTCACATTGAACTTTTATTGTTACGACTGTTGCTAACGTTTTCATGCTCGTTGAAAACTATGTTACTGCACTGAACCTAAGGTTATTATATCTATGGCCTAATCTGTATACTTATAAATATATTTTAATTGAAATTTACACCTATGACTTTAAAAAGAAGTTTACTATTCATTTTTATTTTATTTTCAGTTCAGGCCTTTGCTCAGGATGATTATGTGAAGATTGGTGGAGCATTGCGTTATAATCTTTACAGTAAAAGTTGGAATAACGATAAAACCGACCCGCAAATAGCATGGGATACCTGGCGTCTGAATGTTGATGCAAGCTCAAACGGGGTCGATTTAAGCTTTGAGTACCGTTTTTACCCTGCCGATAACACCCACTTCCTTCATCATGGATGGTTTGGATATGGCATTACTGACGATTTATATATGAAAGTTGGTGTGTCACAAGTTCCATTTGGCATCTCGAAATTTGCTTCGCATTCATGGTGGTTTCAGATTCCTTACTATGTTGGTCTGGAAGACGATTATGACATGGGAATAAAGTTTGACTATACAGGGATTGAGAACCTTAAACTGAACTTTGCATACTTTCATCAGGCAGAACCTCAGGGGTCTCCCAATTTTGCAGCTCGTTATTCTTACGATATAACACCTTCTGAGAATGCTAGTCTTAAAGAGGCAGGGCAATTCAATTTGCGGGCAGCGTACAATGTTACTGAAAACATCGAATTAGGTTTATCGGGACAATATGGACGCAATTACAATAGTGTACTGGAATCAAGTGAAGCCTCAACAGCTTTCGCAGGTCACGTGGTAGCTGACTTCGGTAATTTTAACTTTAAAGGGGAATATATTTACTACAACTACGGAGCAAAGGATAACCTGGGTAACGATATGGATAAGGTACAAATGGGTGCTTACGGGTCTAATTACGACATTGCAGCCGAAGGAAATATTTTCGTAGCAGGTCTTGCATACTCTATTGATGTGGATATGGGACCCATCTCAAATATTCAACCCTATATTGATTATTCAAGGATTGATAAAGCTGCCCACAACTTTAAGCCGACACAACACCTAGTTCCGGGGTTTTTAATAACTGCGGGCAAAATTTATACTTATGTCGATTATGCGATGGGTAAAAATAATGCATGGTTGGGTTCCTGGCAGAATGGCCTTGCTGAAGGAACGACCGATGCGAAATGGGAGTCGAGGTTCAATATCAACATGGGCTTTTACTTTTAGTCAAACACCTGTACGATAAATTATTTTAAATGGAAGAAACCAGAAAAATCAAAATCAAAGTCGAAGAGTTGTCCTTGATTTTTGGAAAAAATAAAAAGAATAAAGAGAGAGCTTTGGAAATGCTCCGGAAGGGGATTTCCAAAACAGAAATCCTGGAAACAACCAATTGTACTGTCGGTGTCAATAAGGTTAGCTTTGATGTGTACGAAGGAGAAATTTTCGTTGTTATGGGTTTGTCCGGTAGTGGCAAGTCAACATTAATCAGATGTCTTAATCGTTTGCACAAACCAACAGCCGGGCATGTTTTGATTAACGATTACGACATTACAAAAGAAACCAATAAAGAATTGCTGGAAACCCGTCGGACAGAAATGAGCATGGTGTTTCAAAACTTTGGACTACTGCCTCATCGGACAATTCTTGAAAATGCAGCTTTTGGTTTGGAAATCAGGGGTGAAGATAAGGCGCTGCGCTTGCAAAAAGCACAGGAAGCACTTGATACTGTTGGCCTGCATGGTTATGAACTCCAATATCCCTCGGAACTATCGGGCGGAATGCAACAACGTGTTGGTCTGGCCAGAGCTCTGGCCAATAATCCGCAGGTATTGCTCATGGACGAAGCGTTTTCGGCCCTTGATCCGCTGATTAAATCGGATATGCAGGACGAACTGTTGCAGATTCAGGAAAAGGTTCAGAAAACAATTGTCTTCATTACTCACGATTTGGATGAGGCCATTAAGTTGGGCGACCGGATTGCAATAATGAAAGATGGAGTTATTGAGCAAATTGGAACTGCTGAGGATATCATTACGAAACCAGCCAGTGAATATGTGGAAGCCTTTGTTGAAAAGGTCGACCGGAAAACAATTATTACTGCCGGAAAACTAATGTTTGAAAAACCGACAGTAATCCTTTATGGGAAAGACGGTCCTGAAGTTGCATTACGTAAAATGAGAACCGCATCTGTCGATGTTCTTCCTGTCGTTGACAAGGATAAAAAGTTTCTGGGTTTTGTATGGCTCAATGATTTAATTAACCATGCAAAAAGCAAAAATCAAAAACTCGATGAGATCATCCGTTACGAAGTCCATAGTATTCATAAAGACTATACCGTAGAAGCAATGCTCCCTTTAATTTCAGGGAAAAAATCGCCTCTTGCAGTTGTCAACGAAAGCAATGGAAAATTAGAGGGCATTGTTTCGCAAACTTCAATCATAATTGAAGCGACAAAATATGACCGCAACGAAATTAACGATCTACAAGATCAAGCTAAAGAATTTTTCAAATGGAAAAAATAATAGACGTCGGAAAATATATCGAAAAGGGGATTGATTCTCTTGAACGAAACTTCTCGTTCCTGTGGACAGCAATCGATACTGGAATCAGCTGGCTGGTTGAAAGGATGAATGATCTTTTTATGGCTTTCCCCTTTTGGCTAATCATTATTTTTGTTGCGGTTCTGGCTTATACCCTGAAAGCGGGCAAAAATAGTTTTACGAAGCAAGGATTTAAAAAAGGCATTGGCATATTCCTTTTCATCATCTTCGGGTTTACCCTTATTGTTTTAATGGGATATTGGAAAGATGCCATCCAAACAACAACGCTGGTATTGGTATCAACCTTTATTGCACTGTTACTTGGAATACCTCTTGGTATTTTGACATCGAGAAGTAAGATTGCCGATAGCATTATCCGTCCCATTCTCGATTTAATGCAAACCATGCCGGCTTTTGTGTACCTTATTCCAGCTATATTCTTTTTTAGTGTCGGAAATTCGCCAGGTGTAATTGCAACAGTAATTTTCGCCTTGCCACCGGCAGTTCGGCTAACCAGCCTTGGAATTCGTAGTGTTCCGGGCGAAATTGTTGAAGCCGGATATGCTTATGGAGCTACCGAAAGCCAGATTTTATATAAAATACAGCTTCCGTTGGCCATGCCAACTATTTTAGCCGGCGTAAATCAGGTCATTTTGCTGTCTTTGTCAATGGTTGTTATTGCCTCTATGGTAGGCGCTCGCGGGCTTGGAAGTATCGTTTACCAGAGCATTCAACAGAATGATATTGCCAAAGGATTTGAATCTGGTTTATGTATCGTTATTCTGGCAATTATGCTCGATAGAATTACTCAGTCAATAGGAACAAAAAAATAAATTTTTAAACAAGTAAATTATGAATACACGATTTAGAAGAATAAGTGGATTATTATTAGTCGCAGTGATCCTGTTTTTTGTTGTGTCATGCAACAGCAACAAAAAGAGTTCAGATTCAAAAACAGTAACCATTCTTTACCCTAACTGGGCTGAGGGAGTTGCCTTTACTCATCTGGCAAAAGTAGCACTCGAAGCCAGTGATTACGAGGTGGTACTCTATAACCTCGAACCTGGTTTAATTTATGGTGAACTATCGAAAGATGATTCAAAAGGTGATGTATGTCTGGATGCCTGGCTTCCCAACACACACGTTGAATACTGGAAAGATTATGGAGATAAACTTGAAATACTTGGAGAAGCATTCAGCGATGGAACTACGGGACTTGTTGTCCCTTCTTACGTGGACATCAATTCAACTGAAGAATTGAATGCTAATAAAGATAAGTTTGGTGGTGAAATTTTCGGCTCCGGAAGTGGTGATGGCATTTATGCCAATACATTGAAAGCAATTGATGCTTACAATCTTGATTTTGAACAAATCGCATCGAGTGGCCCGGCAATGGTTGCCAGTCTTGACAAAGCAATCAGAAACAAGGAATGGATTGTTATTACCGGCTGGAAACCTCACTTCATGTGGGCTAAATTCGACCTGAAATACCTCGATGATCCTAAGGGAATTTACCCTGAAGATGCTTGTACAATAATTTCACGTCGTGGTTTTGAAGAAGAAAAACCTGAAGCAGCCAAATTCTTTAAAAACTTTAACCTGAACGAAGATCAGCTTTACTCACTACTTGATGCCATTGAGAAGAATGGTGAAGAAGCCGGAGCTAAAGAATGGTACGAAGCAAACAAAGCTTTGGTTGATGGCTGGAAATAATCAGGAACTACGAAAAAGAAGAATTTTACCAATATAGCCTTTGTCGTTTTTTTTTAACACAAAGCAGGATTTATTGGTCAACTTAAAAAGGGTTTGTCAGACTGCATTTGGTCTGACAAACCCTTTTCGCGTATCATGCAGTCGGTTTTTTGGTCAATGCAATTGAGTTGTTCGTTTGAACTGAGATCCTGCGTGGCTACATTCGTGCCATATACCAGTTCAATTCTTTTTCCATTTTTTTGTACCTAAAAGTGGTTGCGATAATTTTTTGTAAACGTATGTATGATGTTTCGCTTTTTACAACATAATCAGTTGCCCTGTGACGCATGCAGTTTACTGCCACTTCAATTTTATCCTGTGAGGATAACATCACTACAGGGATATCCGAATTGAAAGCTTTTATTTTATCTAATGTGTCTATTCCATTCATCGCGGTAAGCTCGATGCCGTCAAGCTGATAATCTAAAATGATTACATCAGGTTGGTGTGATAAATTCTCTATACAAAGTTCGCCTGTTGCATAAGTTTCAATGATAAAGTTAGAATGCTGAAGGAAATCAACTTCCAATGCTTTTAAAAATAAGGCATCGTCATCTACCAGGAATACTTTTATTTTAGTTTCGTTGTTCATGCTATAGTGCTTTTAATCGTATTAAATTCTTCTTCTAATTCTTCACATGCCTGCAAACAAACATCCTCAAGCTGTTGAACCATGCCAGGTATTCCCTCTGTCTGTTTCTGGGTGCTTGCAAATTCCTGAACTTTCTTTGCCATGTCTTCGAAATTAGTATCAATACCCATGATTGAAAATGAGGGAATCATTTTATGCGCTGCCGCGTACAATGAGTTCCAGTCTTTATTCTTCAGGCCTTGTTTCATGGCCTGTATTAATGGCGGGGTTTGTTCCAGATAGAGTGAAATCATCTGCATCATCAATTTCGGATTAGATTTTGTGCGACGTTCCAAATAATCCAGATCGATGCATTTTGATTTTTTACTTTTCCCATTTTTAGTTTCTATAGTCGCACCGGAGGAAAAAGTTTTTTTAACAATCCCTACTATTTTGTTATACAGTAACCTTTCGTCAACAGGTTTGGCGATGTAATCATTCATGCCTACACTTGTGCATTTTGCTAAATCGACCGTGGTTACATCAGCTGTCAAAGCAATGATCGGAATTTTAGAATTCATTTTATTCCGAATGTACTCTGTGGCTTCAAAACCGTTCATCTCGGGCATCTGCAAGTCCATCAGGATAATATCGTATTTTTTTGTTTCAAGTTTTTCGACAGCTATTCTTCCGTTGGCTGCAATGTCGCATTCGAATCCAAAATCATCCAACAGCGTTCGCATCAGTAGTTGGTTGAGTGCAATATCTTCAGCAACCAATACTTTGATGTTTTTAATTTCCGTGTTTACTTCCACTGTCCCGGTTTCCATTTCAGCTTCTTCTTTTGTTTTTAGGAAACTTAATGTAAAACTAAACGTGGAGCCCTCATCGATTTTGCTTAGTACCTCAATGCTTCCGCCCTGCGGTTCAACTAATTGTTTTACAATGGCCAAACCTAATCCGGTGCCACCATACAAGCGCGAAGTTCCGCTTGATGCCTGCTGAAAGTTTTCGAAAATTGTTTCTAATTTATCTTCCGGGATTCCAACTCCCGTATCCGAAACTGAAAATTTAATCGTTACTTTCTCGTCATCTTCGGACAGCAACCGGACACTCACTGTAATTTCCCCTTTGTTTGTAAACTTTACGGCATTACTTACCAAATTCAGGATAACCTGGTGCAAACGTACCGGGTCGCCGACCAGGACCTCAGGAATATTATTGTCGTACTCTTTAACCAACTTTAAATTCTTCTCCTGAATTTTTGTTTCAAACAAGTGAAGCATGGCTGCAATTGATACAGTCAGTTTAAAAGGAGTTTGTTCAAAGGTCATTTTACCGGCATCTACTTTGGCCAGATCGAGAATGTCGTTAATGAGCACGATTAATGCGTCGCCACTCATTTTTATGGCTTGTAAATATTCTTTTTGTTTCGCTGAAAGATCTGTTTTCAATACCACTTTTGTAAATCCGATAATCGCATTCATAGGAGTGCGAATTTCATGACTCATGTTTGACAAAAATTGCTGCTTTGCTTTAACAGCATCTTCAGCAATTTGTGTGGCACTTTCGGCTTTACTTTTTGCTTCTTCAGCAATCAATGTTGCCATCTCTGCAAACACGATCGCTTCCGTCAATTCGGTTGCATTTCTTTTTTGTTCCGTAACATCACGTGCAACAATCACAATACCCAGCACATTTCCCCGATCATCTTTATAAACCGATCCGTTAAATAACACATCAGTCAGCTTACCGTCCTTATGACGAAGGGTAAGTGGAGAATTGGCAACATATCCTATTGCAAAGACCTCCTGGTAAACGTCCCGGGCGTTTTGGGGTTCGGTGAAATAATCGAAGAAGTCAGTTCCTTTTAGTTCTTCGCGCGACATGCCCGTAATGTTGACCAATGCCTCATTCATATCGGTGATTTTACCTTCGTTGCTGATGGTAATCAACGGATCAAGGCTGGCTTCAATCAAACTAAGAGAATATTGAGAAAGTAATTTTTGTTCCGTAACGTCCCGTGCTACGATTACCACACCCAATACATTTCCCCGATCATCTTTGTAAACCGATCCATTAAATAATACATCGGTCAGCTTGCCATCTTTATGACGAAGAGTCAGTGGTGAGTTGGCAACATATCCTATTGCGAATACTTCCAGATAAACTTCACGGGCTTTCTGTGGCTCTGTGAAATAATCGAGGAAGTCGGTTCCCAGTAATTTTGCGCGTGACATGCCCGTAATGTTGACCAATGCCTCATTCATGTCGGTGATTTTACCTTCATTGCTGATGGTAATCAATGGGTCAAGGCTGGCTTCAATTAAACTAAGCGAATATTGCGAAAGTAATTTCTGGGCGGTAACATCTCTGGCGACAATTACTACCCCCATCACATTCCCCCGGTCATCCTTGTAAACCGATCCGTTAAACAATACATCGGTCAGCTTACCATCCTTGTGACGGAGCGTTAGTGGAGAATCGGTTACATATCCTTTTTCGAATACTTCGAGGTAAACTTTACGCGCTTTTTGCGGTTCGGTGAAATAGTCGAGGAAGTCGGTCCCCAGTAGTTTTGCCCGGGAAATACCAGTGATGTTCACCAATGCCTCATTCATATCAGTAATTTTACCTTCAATGCTGATGGTAATCAAAGGATCAAGACTGGCTTCAATCAAACTAAGCGAATACTGTGAAGCTAATTTTACAGAATAACTGAAGGCCTCAAGTTCTTTATTGGCAATTTCCCTCTTTTCTTTTTCTTTATTTTGAAAGTCAAGTTCTATGTCTGCAATAGATAGTTCTGCGGCCCTTTTTTCTTTTTCTCCGGTCTGAAAAATAAGTTCTTCGTTTGCAATGACTAACTCGGCTGCACGTTTTTCTTTTTCGTCGTTCTGAAAAGCAAGTTCTTTGTTCGCAATGATTAACTCAGCTGCGCGCTTTTCGTTCACTTCGTTGAGTAAAGCGAGGTTTTTGTTCGCAATAACCAGTTCGGCTGCACGTTTTTCCTTTTCATCGTTTTGAAAAGCCAATTCTTTATTGGCAATGGCTAATTCAGCAGCACGTTTTTCTTTTTCGTCGTTTTGAAAGTGAAGTTCATTGTTCGCAATACTTAACTCGGCTGCACGTTTTTCCTTTTCATCGTTTTGAAAAGCAAGTTCTTTATTGGCAATGGCTAATTCGGCAGCACGTTTTTCTTTTTCATCGTTTTGAAAGTGAAGTTCTTTATTGGCAATGGCTAATTCGGCAGCGCGTTTTTCCTTTTCATCGTTTTGAAAGGCCAGTTCTTTGTTGACTTTTCGTAACTCAATGGCCCATTTTTGCTCGGCAATATCTCTGGCAACAATCACGATCCCTAATACATTTCCGTCATCATCTTTGTAAACCGATCCGTTAAATAATACATCCGTCAGTTTTCCGTTTTTATGACGAATCGTAAGCGGAGAATCGGCCACAAATCCGGCAGCAAAAACTTCTTTGTAAACATCAAGGGCTTTTAGCGGTTCGGTAAAATAATCGAAGAAGTCGGTTCCTTTGAGCTTTTCGCGTGTGAACCCTGTAATGTTCACTAATGCCTCATTCATATCGGTGATCTTGCCTGCTGGATTGATTGTCACCAATGGGTCAAGGCTTGCTTCGATCAGGCTTAGTGAATATTTGGAATGCAATTTTTGAGCTGAAACATCCCTGCCTACAACAACTGCACCAAGCACTTTCCCGCTATTATCTTTATAAACCGACCCGTTGAATAATACATCAGTCAGCTTGCCATTTTTATGGCGAAATGTCAGAGGAGAATCTGTAATAAATCCTTTTGCGAACACTTCCTTGTAAACATTACGCGCTTTTTGTGGTTCGGTGAAATAATCATAGAAATTAGAGCCGACAAGTTTTTCACGTTCGATTCCGGTAATATCCACCTTGGCCTGATTCATGTCAGTTATTTTGCCTTCAGTGCTGATGGCAACCAACGGATCCAGGCTGGCTTCTATCAAATTGCTGGCATATAATGACTCGTGCCATTTCGTTCTTTCCATGTTATCTGTTCTATAGTACCTTTGTAAACGTTAAACCTTGTTCCCGATTTCTTCAATCGGGATTCGTCTTCTATTTTTCAATTGTTTAAAATGTGAAGGAGAGAGTCCTGTGACTTTTTTAAACTGATTGGATAAATGCGCCACACTGCTGTAATTTAGTTTGTACGAAATCTCCGTAAGGTTAAGTTCGTCATACAACAACAGTTCTTTTACTCTTTCAATTTTATGAATGATGATGAATTGCTGTATGGTGATACCCTTTATTTCTGAAAATAAGTTAGACAGGTAGGTGTAATCGTAATCCAGTTTTTCACTGATGTATTCGGAATAATTCATTTTAGGTGATTCATCGGAATAATGAATCATTTCGGTGATCACATTTTTGATTTTTTCAATCAATACCGCTTTTTTGTCGTCCATCAATTCAAGTCCGGAGTTGAGTAACGCAACTCTGACTTGCTCCCGCATTTCATCAGAAATATTTTCCATTATCTCAACTTCACCCAGGTCAACCACGATAAAATGCAGGCCAAGTCTTTTCAAGTCTTCTTTCACCGCCATTTTGCAGCGGTTACTAACCATGTATTTGATATAGAGTTTCAAAATGATATATATTTAGACAGATGGGGACAAAGATGCACAACTTATATTACATGTTAGTTATACAATTTTATATATAAGTTACATAAATCACACATTCCAGGAATGATGCTCATAGAAAAGCCCCCTTCCGGAGAACCGAAAGAGGGCTTTTAAAAATAGATATATTTATTGAAGGGTATATCCGGAGATTACATCATTCCGCCCATACCACCACCCATGCCACCACCCATTGGAGGCATAGCTGCTTTGTCTTCTTTTTCGTCAACCAATACACATTCGGTAGTCAGGAACATGCCGGCAATTGAAGCTGCATTTTCCAGCGCGATGCGGGTCACTTTTGCTGGATCGATTACACCCGCTTCGAAAAGATTTTCGTAAACGTCTGTACGTGCATTGTAACCGAAATCGGCTTTTCCTTCCAGTACTTTCTGCACCACAACAGCGCCTTCTTTTCCGGAGTTGAAAACAATCTGACGTAATGGCTCCTGAATGGCACGTTTTACAATTTCGATACCAGTAGTTTCGTCTTCATTATCGCCTGTCAGTCCTTCGAGAACTTCGATGCTGCGGATATAAGCAACACCACCGCCGGGAACGATACCTTCTTCAACAGCAGCACGGGTTGCATGCAAAGCATCGTCAACACGGTCTTTTTTCTCTTTCATTTCAACTTCGGAAGATGCTCCAACATAAAGTACAGCAACACCACCAGCTAATTTAGCCAAACGTTCCTGAAGTTTTTCCTTGTCGTAATCAGAAGTCGTGGTTTCGATCTGTTTTTTGATCTGGTTAACACGAGTTTTGATGGCATCTTCAGCGCCGGCACCAGCAACAATAATGGTTGTTTCTTTGTCGACGGTGATTTTTTCAGCTTCACCCAGCATTTCCAGTGTAGTGTCTTCCAGTTTCATACCTTTTTCTTCGGTAATTACCACACCACCAGTCAGAACTGCAAGGTCTTCAAGCATTTCTTTTCTGCGGTCACCAAAACCGGGAGCTTTTACTGCACAAACTTTCAGCGAACCACGTAAGCGGTTTACAACCAGAGTAGCGAGTGCTTCACTGTCAACGTCTTCAGCAACAATTAAAAGTGGACGACCAGTTTGAGCAGATTGTTCCAGAACAGGAAGCAGATCTTTCATCGTGCTGATTTTCTTGTCGTAGATCAGAATGTATGGACGTTCAAGATCAGCTGCCATTTTTTCGCCATCGGTAATGAAATAAGGAGAAATATAGCCACGATCGAACTGCATACCTTCAACAACATCAACATAAGTTTCGGTTCCTTTGGCAGCTTCTACAGTGATGACACCTTCTTTGTTTACTTTTTCCATGGCTTCAGCAATCAATGCACCAATTTCGCTGTCGTTGTTGGCAGCAATACGTGCAACCTGTTCAATTTTGCTGAAATCGTCACCTACATTCTTCGACTGCTTTTTGATGCTTTCAACAACTTTCAGTACAGCTTTGTCGATACCGCGTTTCAAGTCCATTGGATTTGCACCTGCAGCAACGTTTTTTAAACCAACTGAAATCAACGATTGGGCCAGAACAGTGGCAGTAGTTGTTCCGTCACCTGCATCGTCACCGGTTTTGCTGGCTACTTCTTTAACCATTTGAGCACCGATGTTTTCGTAAGGATTTGAAAACTCAATTTCTTTTGCAACAGTTACACCATCCTTGGTGATTTGCGGAGCGCCAAATTTCTTTTCAATAACCACGTTACGGCCTTTTGGTCCGAGGGTTACTTTTACTGCATCAGCCAATTTGTCAACGCCTTTTTTCAGAAGGTCGCGGGCTTCAATATTGAATTTTATTTCTTTTGCCATTTTTATTTCTTTTAAATGTTGTTACTCAATTATTCAGCAATAAACAAAACATCAGTTTGCGACATCAACAGGTAATCTGTTCCGTCAATGTTTAATTCAGTACCGGAATATTTTCCGTAAAATACCATATCACCAACCTGTACTTCCATTGGTTCATCTTTTTTAGGAGAACCAACCAAAACCACTTTACCAACCTGGGGTTTTTCTTTTGCAGAATCAGGAATGATGATTCCACTTGCTGTTTTCTTTTCAGCTTCCTTTGGCTGTACTAAAACTTTACCTGCCAGGATTTTACCTTTTAAATCTGCCATTTTCGAATTATTTTATAAGTTAGACAAACATTTTTAAATTTTTGATACCCCTTTCAGACAGATACTATGCCAAAGAAGATATTGTCAATTACGGGTACAGGAGTTAGCCATTTTTGCATTTTAAAGTAGTGTATTTTATTCGTCATGTTCGTAAATATCTGAAATACAGTTATTGTAGCTGCGTCGTATTGTCTGTCATTTTGTGTGTCAGACTGGCAGTTTTTTGACTTGCGCACAAACACAATTTATCATGGTGTTTGCAGGTTAATAGTAAGCCCTTCAGCCCTGAATCTTTAGTGGTTTTTGTCTATTGAGTTACATCCATGGGTATTGGGTTGAATATAGCCGGATCTTCGTCGCCAAATCACCATTCCGTGTCGGTAAATGTATTTGTGGTGAAATGAACAAAAGCATATTGTCTCATTTTATACCAGGCTAATTGGTGGTCGGTCGGAATTGGCAAACAGGTTCGGGTGGAGTTCCCGTTTTCTAACAGGCAGAAAAACTGAATACGCTACTCAGTAAAATCAAGCTGAATGCGGATAGTGATCGATTCCTCATGGATTATTTTTTGATTCGTTGTGAGGCGGAACAAAAAAAGTCTTCAATGGCTTTGCATTGAAGACTTTCAGTTATAGCATATTCAGATTTCAACCTGAAGAAATTTTCTTATTTCGCAGAGTCGGGAGCAGTAGTTGTTGCAGGGGCTGCAGTTGTTGCATCAGGAGCAGGGAAACTTGGAACCTGATTTGGATCAATCGCATTTTCGATCTGATCTTTGATCGCTGACTCGCCACCAACTTTGTTTTCTCTTGGAATGAACGCACTGCCACCAACTGATAAAACTAATAAGGCTATGGCTAAACCCCAGGTTGCTTTTTCGAGGAAGTCAGTTGTTTTGCGAACGCCCATAATTTGGTTTGAAGCCTGGAAATTGCTTGCCAAACCACCACCTTTTGAATTTTGTACCAATACAATCAAAATCAAAAGGATACAAACGATGAATAATAAAATTGTGATCAGTGAGTACATGTTAATTGTATTAATTGTTCATTAAATTTTTTATTTTTTCAATCTGACCGGCAAAGTAAGTACTTTTTTCCGGATATTTCAAACTTAATTTTTCAAATATGTGAATGGCTTTTTTGTTATATCCCTGCCTGGCATAAATGAAAGCCAATGTTTCAGTTACCAATTCGTCGCTTACTTCTTCTTTTTGATTTTGACTATCCATCGGCGATGCTGATTCATCTTCTTTAACTGGTGTCATTTTGGGTTGCGCTTCCAAAAACTTTTCGATCAGACTGAATTTATTTTCTGATGTTTTCTGCATCGACCGGGCAATATCACCCATCGTTTCTTCTTCTTCCTTTTCTTCTTTTTCAGGCGCTTCGAGTCTGTATGACGAAGGGAATATCAAATTGTATATATCGGTGTCGTCTCCGGCATCAGGTTCTGTCGGTGCTGCCTGATCAGTCTCCGTCTTTTCGGTTTTCGCATTCAGAAACAGGTATAACTTCCGACGGTCATGAATCCGGATTGCTCCATTAATCAGTTCCTGTTCGAACGCTGAATCGTTTAGGTTTTTCAGGTTTTTCAGGTAAAGAATCCAGCCAGCTTCAAATGCAGGATGCTGCTCTGTAAGTTCCCTAAAGAGCGGTAGTGTTTCCTGATTTAATTTTTCAGGAGTTTGCATATATTGGTGGATTTGCTCGGCTGTCATAGGTTACCAGTTTGCAATAGAGGCATTGAAGATATCATCGGCTAATTTTACTACAATTAAAGGAACCAGGTTGCCTTCAACCGTGCTGAGAGAGCTGTTGCTGTCAAAATCTTCATATTCAGAAAATGACTTTTCCCAATCTTGCTCATGGTCTTTGTTGTTGGTATATTTAACCTTGACAGAAATCGTAAGCCTGTTTTGTGCAGCCATATCTCCTTCTGAAATATTCATTGGTTTTATATCATAGCCAGTTAGTTGCCCGGAGAATTCAAGATCTGCACCTTCTGTGATCTGGTTCAGTGAGGTTTGCTTTATAAGTTTGTCCTGTAAGCCTTCGGTAAACAGTTGGCTAAGGTTTGGGTTTACCAGTCGGGCACGGTTTGGAAAGTAATCGACCATGAACGTTTTTACGTTTGGTGCTATGGAAGCACCAGTAAACGAGTAGCTGACTTTACATGCAGTGAAAACTGCGATACTAAGAATGGCTGAAAGTAAGATGAGTAGTGAACTTCGTCGTTTCATATTTAATCGATATTGTATTCTTTTATTTTTCGGTAAAGGGTTCGTTCCGAGATTCCCAGTTCTCGGGCAGCATATTTCCGTTTGCCCTTGTGTTTTTCGAGTGCTTTCTGAATCATCTCAATTTCCTTGTCTTCGAGTGAAAGTGATTCTTCGACAAATTCTTCCGTATCGAAAATGTTTTCGTGAGAAGCAGGCTTGACATTCGCCCGGGCTTGAGTCTGCTGATCGGGAACATAATTGCCGTTTTCGTTTTTGTAGAGTTTCCTGATCAGCTGAGCATTATCGTCGCGCACATCGGATATTGAAGCTTCGTTCTGAAGAATATCGTGAACCAGTTTTTTTAGGTCGTTCATGTCTTTCTTCATGTCGAACAGAATCTGGTAAAGGATTTCGCGTTCCGAAGAAAATGTTTTTTCATCAACATTGTGGTACAGCGCCGGCAGCTTGCTTTCGGATTGTGAAGGAATGTAATGTTGCAGCGTTTTTGCATCAATAATCCTTTCCTTTTCAATGATCGAAATCTGTTCGGTAATGTTTTTGAGCTGACGCACATTTCCGGGCCAGTGGTAACTGAGCAAAACAGATACTGCATCGTTTTCGAGCCTGATGGCTGGCATGCGGTATTTGTCGGCAAAATCGGAAGCAAATTTGCGGAAAAGCAGATGAATGTCTTCCGACCGGTCGCGCAACGGCAATACCTTGATCGGTACCGTATTTAAACGATAGTACAAATCTTCGCGGAATCTCCCTCTTTCGATGGCTTCGGTGATGACTACATTAGTTGCGCCAACAACCCTGACATTGGTTTTCATCACTTTCGACGATCCCACTTTCATGAATTCACCGGCTTCGAGTACACGCAGCAAGCGAACCTGAGTCGAAAGCGGCAATTCGCCAATTTCGTCGAGGAAAATGGTGCCGCCATCGGCTTCTTCAAAATAACCTTTTCGGTCGGACAATGCGCCTGTGAAGGAGCCTTTCTCGTGCCCGAAAAGCTCTGAGTCGATTGTTCCTTCAGGAATTGCACCACAGTTTACAGCAATGTATTTGCCATGCTTACGCGTCGAGAACTGATGGATGATCTGCGGAAAGGATTCCTTTCCCGTTCCGCTTTCCCCGGTAATCAAAACCGAAAGATCAGTAGGTGCAACCTGAACTGCAATCTCTATCACGTGAAACAATCCGGGAGAATTGCCTATAATTCCAAATCGTTGTTTTATTTCCTGAATATCCATCATAAGGACAATATGTTTAACTTCGCAAAATTACAATTTTAACATTTAAGTACTGTCCAAAATTAAATTAACTTTGATTTCAATGGCTTAAGCTGCGCATGTTTTAACATGTTTTAGCTTTTTATGCCTGAAATCTAAAATTAGAAAGGAATATGAACTTCATCGGAATTATCCCGGCCCGCTTTCAGTCAACACGTTTCCCCGGGAAGCCATTGGCGCTGCTTGGTGGAAAACCCATCATTCAATGGGTATACGAAAATGCTGAAAAAGCTCTCGAAAATATATATGTCGCAACTGATGACGAACGTATTTATCAGGCAGTTGAAGCATTTGGAGGAAAGGCTGTTTATACCTCGGCCAACCACCAGAGCGGAACCGATCGTTGTGCCGAAGCTGCACTGAAAGTCGCGGAAAAGCTGAAGTTTGATGTGGTCATTAACATTCAGGGTGATGAACCTTTTATCAGGCCTGAACAGATTGAAAGCCTTAAAGCTTGCTTCAATTCGCCTGAAGCCGAGATTGCAACCCTGATCAGACCGGTTTTAAATGTTGCTGACGTCAGCAACATTAACCGTCCGAAAGTGGTGATCAATAAAAATCAGGAAGCCATGTATTTCAGTCGTTCGCCCATTCCTTTTGTTCGCGACAGTCCACCCGAAGAATGGTTGAGCCGGAATGCATTTTACAACCACATTGGAATGTACGCCTATCGTTTCGACATTCTGCTCGAACTGACCAAATTACCAGTTGGTATTCTGGAAAAAGCGGAATCGCTGGAGCAATTGCGCTGGCTCGAAAATGGCTACAGGATTAAAACGGCACAAACTCAATTCGAAAATATCGGTATCGATACTCCGGAAGATCTGGAGCAGGCACGGGAGTTTTTGCTGTAGAGTCAGTTCAAAAGAACGACTGTTGGTCGAATTTTTAGGGCAAATTGTATTTTTTCAGCGAGTCGGGTATCAGTTTGTTGTTTATGCAGGCGTAGTTGTTTTTCCTCAGGAAATTATCGAGTTCTTCTTTCAGTTGCTTTTGACGGGTGGTATTATCCATGGGCTCGATATCCATACTCGGATAGAGCTGGTAGATAGTCTGGTTCGCTAAGAATTGCTCTGAGCTAAGCAAATCAAGTATTTCATTTTTATTACGCATCAGCGGATAAGTTTGCAGACTGCGGAATTCTGTGGAATTATCTATTCCATGACCAATCCAGGAAGCAACGGAAGGCCGCGAAATGTATTTTGCCGCGTCAAGCATTGCAATGATCGAAGGAGTGATGTCGAAATGAGTAATGACAGCCGAAAATTTCTCAGCCTTTTTTAGCATGGGCGAATAGACGACCAGCGGCACATGAAAACGGTCAATTTGCGTGCTGATTGGTATTTCAGGCATTCGGTGATCTCCGGTGATGATGAAAATGGTATTTGCAAATGAAGGCGATTTGCGGATCTCCTGGAAGAAATAGCGCAACGATTCATCGAAATAAATCATGGATGCAAACTGTTTGGTGTATTGAAGGTCGAATGTTTTGGTTTTTTCGCTTAAATCCAGACTGTTTAGCCGGTTTTCAAATTTGTGATTGTACGATTCCTGATTTGGCAAATTAAACGGATCGTGCATGGAAAGGGTGAGTAAAACGTCCATTCGTGGTGAATTGGGCCTGGATTTTACATCTTCCAGATACCTGCTGAAAATTTCGCGATCGCCATACCCCCATGAAAATCCATTTCCTTTTGCCGGAATTTTGTTGTATTCTGCCCCAAATTTCTTACTGTCAATAATCTGATCAATTCCTTGCCGGTTCATGAAAACATCCATTTTGTCGAATTCTGCTTCGCCTCCATACACAAAGGAGCTGGTGTATCCGGCCTGTTTTTTCAGAATACTGATCAGGCTGATGTGATCCGGCATTTTTTCATCCAACTCAGCAAATCCATGGTCGCCAAACGGCAGAGATGCCAGAGTGGTTGGCAGAACCTGAAATGTCCGGCCGGAAGTACTCAGGCAATTTTCCCAGTAAAGGCTTTTTTGCATCAGCGAATCGAGAAAGGGAGTGAAACTTCCCAGATAGGCTCCCTCACCGCTATATGCACGTCCCAGACTTTCAACTATAATCAGAACAATGTTGGGTGGCGTTTCTCCCAGATTAAAATACCCGCCCAGAACATCGGGTGTAGTTTCCTGATGCAGGAACGGATAATCAGGATTGATGTATATGAAAGGATTTCCCTCCGGAGAAGAAGCGACGGAAGTAAATGTAAAAGGCTTGTCATTTAGTGTTCCCTGATGCACATAGTGATTGATCATACTTTGAGCAAAAAAGTTGAGTTTGTTATTGGCGGCAAACAGGTTGAATTCGTTTTCAAATTTGGCCGGTTGCGGATTGAATTGTTTGATCGGAAGCAGTGACCCAAGCATCAGGATGGTTAGAACTGACATCATCCATGGTTTTAGCCGGAAGTAAACATGTTTGATAAAAACCCTTACCATCAGGGAAAGGTAGAGGGCGATGACAATAAATGGGAAAATATTTAATTCTCCTGAAGCTCCAATGGTATGCCGGATTTCGGTTAATGAATAGCCCAGCAAATCAGCTCCAAGCGGAACCAGGGCAGCAGAGAAATACTGTAACAGTAAAATATCACCCAGAATCAGGAAAATGCTGGAAGTGATAAAAAAGTATCGCGCAATTTTTTGACTGAAATAAGCTATGAGTAAAAATGGAACCATCAGAATGGCAGATATCCGCAGGTACAAAACCAGGTCGTATTTCAGGCCGGCCAACAGACTGTGGAAGCTTTCGGGCGGGTAGTTTGAAAAATTGAAGGTAATGATCAGTTCATAAAAGCGAACCATCAGAATCATTGAAGCCAAAATAAAACTGAGGCTGAGAAACCGTCGGAGAGACCGGATGATGAGTTGCATTGATTCTTTGAAATGGCTCATAGCAGAGGTTTAAAATAGTCGTGAAATACTGATGTCAAAAGTGTAATATCCTGAAAATGTACCGGCTTGACGTTCTTCACTACCCCAGATTGCTCCGGTGTTTAATATCCAGACATGGCTGAAGATGTGATTGAATTCCAACCGAAAAGAACGGGTTTTTAACGTCAGTTTCTGTTGCGAATCTATTAGATTCCGGATGTCGTCAGGAGAAACTCCGTATCCCAGCCGCAAGCCGACATAGTTTTCAGGATCGGAAAAATAACGTCTCATATGGAATAAGCCCGACACCGAAGTTCCATCGGTTCCGGGAGTGACAAACGAACGTAGCGAAATCCAGTAATTGCCTACATATTTGCCTAAGTATGCCGTGTAAATGTCAACATTTGAACTGCTGAAATACAACATACGCATTCCGACAGAACCTTCGAACGATTTTGGAAAGCTATGATACCATTCCATGCCAAATCGGTTTTTGGGGAAAATGGAACTTTGGGAAAATCCGTAATTCAGATAAGCATAGTTGTTTTCGCTGATTTTGGGATAAGCGTCCATTTCGTATTGAAAGCCGTTAGTGCCGAACCGCCGGGCCTGATTCACCCGGGCAATTACCGACCCGAATTTAGTCTTCCGGCTATACGATAAAGCTATAATTTGCCAGGGATCACGATTGAATGCCTTGTCGAAATAATCGAGTGTATAGGAAAGCCGAATCGTGTTTTTTAACACGTCAAGGCGGTACTCCTGAAGTTTTTGCAAGGCTTCGGGATGCGCTGCATTTTGCCTGATTAGTTTTTCCAGCGTGGAGACCGCTTCTTCGTACTTTTCGCTGCTGTGCAGAATTTTTGCTTTTTTAAACAGAAAGTCTTCAGCGGTGGAATCTTTTTTTAGTGCCAGATCGCAGTATCCGATTGCTTTGTCATAGTTTCCTGACCAGTATTCCACATCTGCAAAAGCATCCAGAGCATCCATGTTATCCGGGTTCCGGGCCAGTACTTCGTTTAGTATTACCCGTGTCGAATCATACTGACCATCCCAGGCATAGGTTCGCCCGAGTAGCAGGGCAACATCGGAGTTGAAACCCTGCGAAAGAATCGCCCTGCAAATTTGTTGTGCTTTGGCCCGCTCACCATTAAAAGCTAAATTTCGTGCCTCCTCATATGTTTGGGAAAATGTTTTACCTGACAGTCCCGCAATTAGGAAAAATACAAGCATCACAGATAACCGTATATGTAATTTGTGTCGCATATGATATGAATTAGACAGATGTATGGAAGTATATCTCAAACTTTTCATTTTATGCTTTTTTTTGTTTTGCAAATCCGACGCGGGTCATCGTTCCCCATGTTTTTTTTCTCCGGATAAAATAATCGAAATTTCCGCGAAGAGCCCAGTAGACCACTAAGGGGTGGTATAAGATGGGTTCAAGCCAGGCAGTGAGAATCAGTTTGATGATCATCCACTTTTTTTTGTACCGGTGATAGGCCAGATGATCAAAGAGAATGGCGTAGGTAGAAAAAGTAATGGAAAAAAAGTATACGAAAAACACCATGACATAAAAGAAAGGCCAGTTGGGTTCACCGAAAGCGGCTATAATGATGAAATACAAGATTCCAATTGTTTCAATAATTGGAGCCAGCCATTCGTAAATAACCCAAATAGGATGCGAAACCATCCCCATAAAGCCATATTTTGGCCTGAAAAAAACATTCCAGTGCAGGAACAGCGTATCAATCGTTCCACGTGTCCAGCGGTTTCGCTGACTGCCCAACGCTTTCAGGGTTGAGGGAGATTCAGTCCAGCACAGCGGATCTGAAACATAAGCAACTTTGTATTTGATTTTCTGTTCGGCCATGTGTTTTCGCATACGGACAACCAGTTCCATATCTTCGCCCACCGTTTGGGTGTAATATCCGCCACAGGCAATAACCACATCCTTGTCGAACATTCCAAGTGCTCCGGAAATCAGCAGAAGACCGTCCAGTCGGCTCCATGCCAGCCGGCCCATCAGAAAGGCCCGGTTGTATTCAACAACCTGACATAGCGGCAGAAACTTGTCGGGGACATTAATTTCGACGAGAGTGCCATCTTCAATTTTGCATGAATTGGCAATCCGGATAACACCACCGGTTGCGATTACTTTACGGTCGGTTTCTTCAAAAAATGGTTTGATCAGTTTTTGGAGCGCATAAGGATCGATAATTGAATCCACATCAATTGAAATAAAATAATCGCCTTTGGCAATATTTATTCCGGAGTTAAGTGCATCTGCCTTACCGCCATTGAATTTGTTAATGACAGTCAGGTTACTGAATGCTTTTTTTTTCGATTTATAGATTCCAATAATTTCCTTACAAGGTATTTTATAGTCTATTACGTATGGAACTATTTCAAGGTCAAATGCTTCTATGGCTTTCTCCAGTGTGGTGTCCTTGCTTCCATCGTTAACCACAATGATTTCGAAACTGGGATAATAAAGTGCAAGCAAAGCTTTTATATTTTCAACGATAGAAAGCGATTCGTTATAGGCAGGTGCAATAATTGTTATCATTGATGCAAATGGAGAAGAGATGATTGCATCATAGTTCGTGACCTTGGCTGTGTGTATGTTTTGGTGCAATTCTTTGGCTGAAATAATGGCAAGCCAGAGATACATGCTGAAAATACTTATTGCATAGAACAGTATGAAGTTTTCGAAGATGATTTTTAGTATTTCTCCTGCCATAATTTTTTAGTTTCTCGGATCAGTAATATGTGCTACATACTTCCCAATTTCCAAATTGGAATACTGTTTCATGAAGTTTATCCTTTCCATACCTTCTTTGTTCATAAAATACAAGGATCGGCAAGCCTCCGTTTTTTCCGAAACTGATCCCGACTGAATGATTGATTCCAAAAAATCGAAATCGTCTGTTTGCCCTATATTTTTTAAGGCTTTTATAATTTCCAGTTTATTATTTTCGGTTTCTTCTGAATATTTTTTCTTAATAAGTTCTTTTCCCTCATCAAGCCGCAGGTCGTTTATTGCCCTGATGGAAAAAAAACGGGTTCGTTCCGGCTTACTTTCGAGCATTTTAATTATTTCTGTCGCATTTTCAAGTTGCTGAAAGTAGATGATCATCCGTAGGCTAAAGTTCCTTACGTTGGGGTGTTCAGAGTTCAGATAATCAACGAACGACGGAATCGGAAGCTGGTGCAGACGGAAAAGATAAAAGGCAGATAGTTGAGTCCAGCGCGTAAAAGGGCGCGTTAATGTCCGGAAGAATTCAAATGGTTTATCCGGATGTAGTATTATATAGGAGGTTTGTGCCTCAGCCCTGACCAAATCATTGGGGTCGTTCAGGTAATCCCTAATTATTTCTACCGCACCTTCAGGATACAAGTTCGTTAATTCGCGTATTCCCTGAACCTTGTTGAAGTAAGAGGATGATTTTGTCGATTTTATCGCATCGTGCTGCAAACCAATTTTCTCAAAGATCTCCGGAATCTGGGTATCCATGCCACCCCGAAGGTTTTCCTGAAAGTTAAAAAGTACTGAAGTTAAAATTTTTCTGTTCAAAGGTTTTTTTATTCTTTTCAGTTTAATCAGGGCTTTATCCCAATCAATTTCTCCAAATAGGTACGATTGCAATACCTTTTCATACAGGTTGTTGTAAATACGGATGTATCTTTCTTTTTTGTTTTTTTGTTGATTGGAATAATACAATACCAGAAGCGCCAGTAAGATATTCAAAATGAAAATAGAGATCAGGAAAATAAAGAGCAGAATGATTGGATAATCATAAGCCTTTTCAATAACCTGGACATAAAATTTGCGGAGGAACAATGGGATATGTTTGTTCCCGTATACAATCAGGTCTTTTTTTAGCTCTAAAACATTTTTATCACCGAACATCCAAAGGAATATGGAATTGCTCTTTTTTTTTAATTTTTTATTTTCCTGATTTTTGTTCGAATCTGGAATCGCACTGTTTTCCGTATTTTTATTCGTTAAAGACGAAGAATCGGTTGTGACAGCAGCAATTTCAGTATGCATGGCAGAGTCCTTTTTTTGCTCCTGAACCGGGTTTCCTGAAATGACCTCAAGCGGGAAAGCCCCTGATAATCCATTTTGTCTGGCGATTTTGCCGGCATATTTGGAAGCTTCACTTCGGCTTTCAAAGTTTCCTACCACATATCGATACCAATTTTCTGATTTTAGTTCGATGATGCTGTCAGTCAGATGATGCTTTTGGGCCAAAAAAGGAATATCGAGAGGAGTCTTTGATGCGGAAATCTGAACGGTAAATTGCTGTGATCCTGCAGTATTGAAATAGAATAACAAACTTAGGATGCCAATCAGGACTGAAATTGGAATAATCAATTTTAGGGCTGTATATCTGACTGATGTCATTAACGATAATTTTAACGGTATGGAAACAAAGATCTGAGTTCTGTTTATCTTTTCATTGCCAGTAGTTTACGAACTCTGACGTTGAGTTCAACTAAGCTGAAAGGTTTGACCATAAAATCATCGGCTCCCAGTTCGAAAGCCTTCAATACATTTTCTTCTGCTCCTGCGGCTGAAAGTACAAGGATAGGAGTGTTTTTTTTTCGCTCATCCCGAAGGATGGAAATGACTTCGTGACCATTGATGCTTGGCATGTATAAGTCGGTAATAATAAGGTCAACATCGATGTCTTCAAGTATTTTGAGACATTCTTTTCCATCAAGAGCCTTAATCATTTCATAGCCTTCGCGCGTCAGGCTGTGAGCAATTGTTTCCAGAATCAATTTATTGTCTTCAGCCACCATTATCCGTTTCATCTGAGTCTGATTATGTGTTATAAATGAAGTTTCGAAGATAGATAAAAAAAATACATAAAAAATAGTATAAACTAATAGTCAGAATAATTGTTTGTTAGTGTACTATACGAAATAATAGTGATAAAGATTTCATTCGAAGTAACCTGAAAAATCGATTGTTTTTTTGTATTGGTGTTTGGATCAGTCTTCCTTTTTTTTGAACCCGAATACAGAATACTTCATTTACGATATGAAGCAGGGTATTTGGAATGCTACTGTTCGATCCTCTGGAATCAGGCTATTCGGAAAATATCACTTGGCTGATAAATTCGGGAATAACGATGGATTCCTTGCGGCTAAAGTGCTTCAATCCCTTTCTGTTTGAGTAGTTCAATGCTGAGCTCCCTGAGTTTGTACTTCTGTATTTTTCCGCTGGCAGTCATTGGAAATTCATCCACAAAAAAGATATACTTCGGAATTTTGTACCGGGCTATTTTACCTCTGCAGAATTCCTGAACAGCCTCTTCGGATAGTTGGGCATCGGCTTTAAGTTTGACAAACGCACCTACCTGTTCTCCGTACTTCTTACTCGGGACGCCGACTACCTCGACTGCTTCCACTTCGGGCATGTTGTAGATGAAATTTTCAATTTCGCGCGGATAAATATTTTCCCCGCCACGGATAATCATGTCTTTGATGCGGCCGGTGATTCGGTAAAAACCATCCGGTGTTTTAACCGCCAGATCACCTGAATGAAGCCAGCCATCCTGATCGATGACTTTTGCACTCGCTTCAGGATCATTATAGTAGCCTTTCATGAGGTTATATCCGCGGCAGCAGATTTCGCCCTGTTCGCCCTCCGGACATTCTTTCCCCGTTTCCGGATTGAAGATCTTAACTTCAATGTTCGGTAGCTCAAATCCTACCGTAGTTGAACGTACTTCAGGAGAATTGTGAGTTCGGGTAGCAGTCATTCCCGGCGAAGCTTCGGTTAGGCCGTACACGATGATGATGTCTTTCATGTGCATTTTCTGCATCACCTGGTTCATGGTTTCGATGGGGCAGGGGGCTCCGGCCATGATCCCGGTATGCAGCGTACTTAAATCAAACATGTTGAACATCGGGTGGTTCAATTCTGCAATAAACATGGTCGGGACACCATATAAAGCGGTGCATTTTTCTTTTTCAACTGAAGCAAGAACCATCAGCGGATCAAAATTCTCGACCATGACCATGGTACAACCGTGAGTAATAGCGGCACACAGGGCTAACACGCTTCCAAAACAATGGAACAGCGGAACACAAACCAGCAGACGTTCGTTGTGAGTGAATTTCATGCATTCACCAACCGAATTGCCGTTGTTTAATATATTGTGATGGGATAACATGACTCCCATTGGAAAGCCTGTTGTTCCGGAAGTATATTGCATGTTGACCACATCGTGGCAATTGATGGTCTCCCTGATCAGATCAAGCTCCATGTCGTCAATATGACTACCAAGCAGCATGAGCTCAGAGGTGTTGTACATTCCGCGGTGTTTTTGCGGTCCAATAAAAATGATATTCTGAAGCTTTGGAAATTTTTCGCTTTTAAGCTTACCGCGCTGACTGTTTTTCAATTCCGGAACCAAATCAAAAATCATGTTTACGTAATCGCTGTCACGGAATCCATCGACCAGACAGAGGGTGTGAATATCAGCATTGTGAAGTAGATATTCCAGTTCGGATGATTTGTAATTGGTGTTGATGGTTACTAATACCGCGCCGATTTTGGCAGTTGCAAACATGAAAGTGAGCCAGTCAGGAACATTGTTGGCCCAAATGCCTACTTTGTCATCAGCACTTACTCCGATGTATAATAGTCCTTTGGCCAGTTGATCAACCCGTTCATTAAACTGGGAATAAGTAAACCGTAAATTGCGGTCGGCATAAACCATAAATTCGCGGTCGGGAGCTTCGAGTGCATATTTTTCCAGTAATTCGCCAAGCGTATAATCGAGTAATTGCATGAAATCAGATTTTCAGGAAAGGATGAAAATTAAAAAGGTGCATAAACCACGGCAAGAATCCGGGCTGAATTGTTGTTTCCTGCATGTACATTGTGCAGCACAATCGAATCGAGGTAAATACTGTCCCCTTTGGTCAGAATGTAGATCTCCTTGCCGTAATTGATCTCAATGTCTCCTTCAAGAACATAGATAAATTCTTCACCTTCGTGCGATGAGAGCATATAATCTGATTGAAGTCCGGGTTCAATGTCAATGATAAAGGGTTCCATGTTGCGCCCGGCTTTGTCGTATGCCAGCGAGAAGAAATTCAGATGCTCACGGGCTTCGCTGGCCTGCGATGTAAATCGGGCTCCTTTGTGATGGTCGCCTGAACGGACTACTACCGGGCCGTATGAATCACTGTCGTCAAGGAAAGTGCCCAGCCGAACACCCAAGGCCCGGGCAATCTTTATAAGGGGAGCCAGTGATGGGATATTTTTTTCCTGTTCAATTCGCTGAACCATGGTAATCTCCATTCCACTTCTCTCTGCCAGCTCTTCGATGCTGACCATTTTTAGTTCACGAATCTGTTTGATTTTTTCTCCAACGGTTTTTTCAGCTTTCATATCGGGGGCTTTTTGAGAGTGATGTACAAAATTAGATTTATTTTGCGATCACACAAATTAAGTAATAGGAATGAAATAATGTCGTGTTTTTCAAACAGAGTTATAAATACTCGTTTTGCAGTTCTGCTGCTTCCACGAGTAAAAATTAATATCACAGACTTCACAAATTAAGATATAAAATAGCTTTTAAATCTGTGTTTATCTGAGTAATCTGTGGTAAAATCTACAGGTATCTCGCTTGAAAGGACACATTGTCAAAACTAAAATACGACATTTAATAGTTCTCATTACTTAGATGCTGGCATATCAAATTATTCATAAATTTTATCCTTCTTTTTGTGGTTTGAATTGTACCTTTGTTATTCAAATCATAACTACACCATCATGTCATCTTTTATTAACGAAGAAGAAATTGCCCGGATACTGGAACAAAATCAAAGACCCAGTCCGGAGAAAGTGCTTGTAGTCCTCAATAAAGCCAAAGAGATGAAGGGCTTAGATCTTGAAGACGTGGCAGTGCTCACGAACATCAGCGATCCGATGCAGCTTTTTGAGCTTTTCGAATCTGCAAATCACATCAAGGAAAAGATTTACGGGAAGAGGCTTGTTGTTTTTGCCCCGCTTTATATTTCCAATCTTTGCGCCAACGAATGCAGCTATTGTGCGTTCAGGGCAAAAAACAAAGCAATTGTTCGTCGCTCACTTACCCAGGATGAAATCAGACGTGAAGCTGAGATACTAGTCAAGCAGGGGCATAAGCGTGTCTTGCTGGTTGCCGGAGAATCATACCCAAAAGAGGGTTTTCAATATGTGATTGACGCGGTTGCTTCGGTATATGAGGCTAAAGTTGGCAATGGAGAGATTCGACGGGTTAATGTAAATATTGCACCGCTTGACGTCCCCGAGTTCAAATTATTAAAAGAAGCTAAAATCGGTACGTTTCAGCTTTTTCAGGAAACTTATCACCGTGAAACCTACAGCAAAGTACACACTGGTGGAAAAAAGATGGATTACGATTACCGCGTTACTGCGATTCACCGGGCCATGGAAGCAGGTATCGATGATGTTGGCATAGGAGTTCTTCTAGGCTTGTATAATTTTCGTTTCGAACTGCTTGCTTTGATGCAACATGTCAGGGAACTTGAAAAGGTTTTTGGGGTGGGTCCGCACACGATTAGTGTACCACGGCTTGAACCGGCTACCGGATCCGATATTGCTTCTCATCCACCTTTTGCTGTTTCAGATCTCGATTTCCGTAAAATTGTTGCCATACTTCGCCTGGCTGTTCCTTATACCGGTATTATCATGTCGACCCGCGAAACTGCACATATGAGGCGCGATACTTTCGCACTGGGAGTTTCGCAGATTTCAGCCGGAAGCCGCACTAATCCTGGTGGTTATACTGATTCGTTGCATGAAGATGACGGAAGCCAGTTTTCGCTGGGCGATCATCGGCCACTCGATGAGGTAATCCGCGATGTGGCTGAAATGGGCTATATTCCTTCGTTTTGTACCGGATGTTACCGACTTGGCAGAACCGGACAAGATTTTATGGATCGTGCAAAACCAGGCGATATCAAAAATCACTGTAATCCGAATGCCGTTTCCACTTTTATGGAATACCTTATGGATTATGGATCGTATGAAACACGTCTTGTGGGTGAAGCCCTGATTGATGACGTGATCAATTCGATGCATGGAATTGCACGCGAACGCTCCATTAATTTACTCGAAAAAGTCAAAAAAGGTAATCACGATATGTATTGCTGAAATTAACCAGACCCGATCAATCCCTTCTTCTGAAAAAAAAAGAGTGGATTGATTGGGTTTCCTTTTCCTGGTAGGGAGTGGGTTGAAAGTTTTTTTTACAATTCCTGAATTACAATGTTTCTCCAGCGAACTTTAATTCCGCCGCCATCATGAATCTGAAGGGCAATGGAGCCTTTGCCTTTGCCAATCAGATCGTCAGTCAGATCAGTCATTTGATGACCATTCAGCCAGGTTGTTACATGATCTCCAACAACCTGAATTTTCATTTTGTTCCATTCTCCCATTTTCAGGAAACCTTCCTGATCGTCTGGAATCTGATGCAACCAACCACGTCCGTATGATTCATATACTCCTCCGGTGTCGTTATTGGGAGGGGCAACTTCTACCTGCCAGCCCTTGATTTTGGTGCCGTCGATCGTAGACCGGAAGAATACGCCGCTGTTACCATTGGCTTCCTGTTTAAATTCGAGTTCCAGAACAAAATTATCATACCATTTTTCGGTTGCCAGATAGCCGTATTGTTTGTCCGGGCCACTTTCGCAAACCAGCATGCTATCTTCGGCATACCATTTTTCGGTGCCGTAAATTTTCCAGCCATCCAGAGTTTTACCGTTGAATAACGGTTCCGTTGAATTTTGAGCATTGACAAGTAATACACTGGCAAGAGCTAATGCAATCAGGAAAATTGTTCTCATTTGATTTCTTTTTTTAGAAGTTTTACGTTGTTTTCGAGCCTCGTAATGGTTTCATCTTTATCATTCAATTGTTTTTTTAGACTTTGAATTTCACTTTTTAGTTTATCCGTAGCCGCAGTTAATTGATCGATGTTGGCATTGCCGGTCGATAATTTATTCTGTAAAGTTTGCTTTTCGTTTTTTTCACGGTTCAGGTCAAACGTAAGTTGGGAAAGTTCATCGTTCAGTTTGCGCAAGTCACTCGAAAGTTGATTCAATTCCAGTTGTTTTTTGCTGACTAATTGCTTCTGTTCAGCGAGATCTTCCGTAAACTGCCGTTTTTCGAATTCAAATGAATACAGCTTATCTCCAAGAGCAGACTCTTTTACATTCACATCTTTGGCCAGTTTATTAACTTCTCCGGAAAGTGAATCGATGTACTGATTCTTGATCGCGTTACTCTCCATCAGTTCGTTTTTCATCTGCTCAAAATCTGCAATCATTTTTTCGATTCGCTGATTTTTTCCGGCAACTACTGAATTAAGTTCCAGTACTTTCGAGTCGGACAGCTGTTTGGCTGATTCCATCGCCAGATATTTCTTTTTCGCCACACACGACGGATTCAACAGGATTGAAAGGGTAATAAGAAGTAAAATGAATATTTTCCTGATCATGGCATTTTTTTGATAAAGATAATATGAATATGCACTAAACTTGCGTTATCCCTTTACAAATTTGTATATTTCCGAATCTGTAAATTATAGTCCGCCATGAAACAACTGCTATCAATCACATTCATTCTTCTCTTCTTCAGTCTGGTTTCGCAGGCTCAAGCCGGAATAGCTACCTTAAAGGGAAAAGTCATCGATCAGGAAACGAAGGAAGGAATCGCATTTGTCAGCATTGGTATTCAAGGAACTTTCCTGGGAACAGCGACTAATCCGGAGGGCAATTTCGAAATCCGGATTCCGGAGGGAAACCAGTCAGAGAATCTCTACTTTTCAGCCATCGGTTTTAAAAATGTCAGTTTTCCGATTTCTGATTTTCTGAAGAGGCCGAACATTCTGATTGAATTAAGTCCACAGTCGTATCATATTGAAGAAATTGATGTGGCAGCTGAATCCAGAGTTTTACAACGCATTTTACGTACCGCTTCCGAGCGAATTCCACAGAATTATCTTTCAGGACCGATGAATCTGAGAATGTATTTCGAAGAACGAAAGTCAACCGATAACGAAGCGAGTCATACGACAAAGACCATTGTCGATTTGTATGACACAAAAGGTTATGCCGATCCTTCGTGGTCTGACGCATTTAAAAACCGGTCTTACCAGATTGCTGAAACCCAAAGGGAAACTCCGACTGTCGCTTTTCGCGATGCTTCCAATAATCTTGATGAGCTGCTTGAAATGGATGTGGCACGGCTTTCGAATACCATCCTGAATCCATCACTTCTGAACGATTTCAGTTTGAAACTGGAAGCAAAAACGCGGTTGAACGGTGATTCGGTCTGGATTATCTCGTATGATGCTTTAAAGCTGGATCTGGCGCACACGGGCTCGTTTTACCCAACAAGTTTAAGGGGAAAAATTTATATTTCCTTCACGGATTATGCCGTTTTGCGAAACGAGATTAAGCTCACCGAAAAAAAGTCAAATCCACAGGGCAGGTCTTTGGCTGTAAATAGTAATCCGCTTACCAATACGCAGATGAATGTAACATCAGGATATAAAAAAGTGGATGGCAAGTCTGTATTAGCTTCCATTGATTCGGAAAAACAATATACCTCATCGGAAAAACAACTGATTTACGAATCAGAAAAAGTTGTAGTTTTGAATGTAGAAACAAAACAGACCAGAAAAATAAATGGACGCGATTATTTTGCAGAAGCGAAATCAAACGAATCTTTCTGGCAGAATTTCGCAGTTCCGGTGAAATAACATCAAAAATTGTCAAAGGATGAAAGCCAGTTTCGATGAATTTCAAAGCGACCGAATGATTAGCGACCCTGGAAATTATAAGTGGGGAATCTTCTATTTTAATCAGAAAGACGGTCGGGTAGTGGTTCCACGCTACAACAAAAGGATGGGTTGGACACTTAATTTTGCAAATATTTACTCATTTCTCATTATTTTGGGCCTGATTGAAGCTGTTCTTGCTAGCGTGTGGTTTGGTTGATTTTGAGACTAAATATCGCGCTCAGTAAAGGATTCATGATATTTAAATACTGAAAGTCGGAATGTCAATTCTTAAATATTCTTAACATTACTAAAAATCAGGCATCTATCTGATATTAGTAAGAACTTTTTTACGACATTTGGTGTTCTATTCGGAAACTTACCAGAGAGAGATTATGATTGCAGTGTTTAAAATTATTCAGGTATTTTTGTTGGCAACGGTAAAGTATGTATTAACATTCCCATTTGCATTGCTCATTGGACTAAACTTTGAGCAAACATTGATTTCAGTTACCTTGGGCGGAATTGCAGGGTTTTTCTTTTTTTACCATTTCAGTGGTTTTGCCATTAAACGATTTCATCACGTAAAAACATTCCTTTGGAAGCACCTTCCTCCTTCGCTTCGTTTGAAATACCGTCAGCTGATCGCATGGCGCAAGGTCACAACAGGTGAACGTGTCTTCTCAAAAAGAAACAGGTTTATTGCCTTGTTTCGTGCGAAATTTGGATTGCCGGGTATTATTGTTTTGTCGCCTGTATTGCTAAGTATACCTATCGGTGCCTTTTTGCTGAACAAATACTACTCAAAACACAAATTAGCCAAGCCTTTTATGGTTCTGTCAATCCTCAGCTGGTCCGCTGTTTTTGTCGCGTTTGCTCTTATATTCCCGCATTTGATGAGGTAAAAGTAAGGAGTGAATATCCCATAACTGGCTCAATCTGCAGCTCACTGCAACGATTTCAGTATCTTCTGATTTTTTAAGATCAATGCTCGGTCGGCTCCTGACCAATCTATCATTTCCCATTCATCGAAACCGAACCAGCATTGAGCCATGTGTTCGGTCAGCTTAATTTCGCCGGAAACAATTTTACAAACAAATGGAATCAGTTGGATTTGCTTTGAACTGTAGTCAAATTCTACAGCTATGAGTTGATTTACAACTTCGATGCGGATGCTCAGTTCCTCTTCTATTTCCCGAATGATACATTGTTCTGCAGTTTCTTTTAGATCGATTTTCCCTCCCGGGAATTCCCACTTCCACGGATGACTGCTTTCAGGTCCACGCTGGACTGCCAGTATTTTTGAACCCTTCAGTATGATTGCACAACAAACTTCAAGCATGATCTTCGATTTTAAGCGCATTAAAAATACGTAACTATTCAGTCGCTTTAAAAGATGAAGATATTTTTATTTGAAATTGTATCAATAGCCCCGGGTTTTAACTCGGGGTTTGATGGAAATACAAGATTCAAGGCCGATCCACAATTTTTCAACAAAGCATCAATGTTATATCGGCCGAAAAACGATTTTTTCGAACAAAATTCAGATGAACCCAATAATGAATGAATAGTTACAAAAATACAAAGAAGTAGAAAATCAGCTTCAACCCAAATCAAACATTGAAAAATCAAAATCCAGAGTCTATTCGTAGTTGAACTTCAGTTATCTTTACTGCTCTGAAAATACAAATTTTTCGCGATGACAGAAAATGATGTCCAAAATTTGATTCAATCGTGGGAAAACCTCGCATTATTGGTGCGATATATTGCTGACTATCCGGAATATTTGGATATTATCATAAACAAAGCGTTGGATGACGGTCAGCCTGAAAACTGGCGGGCCATGTGGATGGTTGATAAAATTCATGAAAAACATCCTGAACAGGTTCTACCATACCTGCCGGTACTAACCGAATTTTTACCGACAACAACAAACTCCGGTAAAAAACGTCATCTCCTGAAACTGATCAGCTTTCATGGTATTCCGGAAGAAAAAATGGCCTGTTTGTTGAATTATTGCATCGAGGTTTTTACGGATGCAAAAGAACCTGTTGCTGTTCGCGTTCATGCGATGCAAATACTGTTCAATATCGCTCAACAAGAACCTGATTTTGCCGGTGAATTGATCCGCTTGATAGAACATGAAATGGAATACCATGGTTCGTCCGGAATAACGGCCCGAGGCCGGAAGTTACTGCGGAAATTATCTCAGATCAGCAAAGAACGAAGCAATGAAAGAGGTATGACATGACGTAGTGTGGTCGGCCAGAAATGATGTGTACGGTCAGGACATGTCCTGACCATACTACCTATTTATTCTTTCAGGAAAGCTTCCTTTAATTCCATCAATTGTTCATCATTGAGTCCTTCCGGTTCCATTCCTGTTTGCATGGCCATAAACCAGATTTGTGCCGATTTTGATAGTATATCAATCATGTCAAAAGCATCGGACACGGTTTTGCCAATAGCAAAAACGCCATGTTTTTCCCAGATCACCACTTCGTGACCTTTTTTAAACCCTTCGATGGTGGCATCAGCAATTTTATGACTTCCGGGTAAGATGTACGGAACCATAAATACCCCGCGGGGCACAAAAACAAATGCTTCAGGATGCATCCCCCACATTGTTTTATTCATCATTTCAGCCGTCTGAAATCTGGGGATCTGGGTCATTGCAACCAACTCGTTGGGATGAGTGTGAACAACAGCCTTGTTTTTTGATCCGGTGCTGACCAGTAAGTTATGTGTGCTCAAATGAGTAGGTAATTCGGAGGTTGGCCTGAAATTATAGAGGTTTCTCTTTTTCATGGAAATGATGTGGTATCCGTTTCCTTTTTTGTTCATTCTGATAATACAGGCATTCTTCATTGGATTAATGGCCAGATCGCGCATTCGTTTCCCTGTTCCTGTCACGAAAAAAGTATGGCCAGCCAATGCCGCGTAAGTCCGCTCAAGTTTAAAGATCGGAAAATGTTCCAGTTCAATTGTCAAATCTGTCATCATTTCAGTGAGGTTCACCGATATATTGCCGGCATTTCGTTCTGCCCAGCCCTTTTGCCAAAGGTAATTGGCAAGTCCGGCAACTTCGTTAATTGTCTTTGCGATCTTTTTGTTCTCCTGAAAAAATTCTTTCATTTTAGCTTCTCTTGTTTGTCTGTTTGTTGTAAATCATTCGTTGTGAGTGCCATGCTTCGACACTGAATCGGATGTTCTTAGTTTAAGCGGGTAAAAGTACGTGACTTGTCTATACTATTCGTATGTTCTTAAAATGTATTGGTAGTATTCTTAACAATCAGTTTACACCAAACACAATAACGACAAGGTGCTGAAAGTGAAAGATTAATGGTATCGAAACTTCATCGATAGTTTTGAAGTACAAATAAACATTCGGTAGAGCGAAAAATATTATGCCTAAAATAGATGCTAAAAAGATAATTTTTCTATTTTTGCACCGTCTTTAAAGAAAAGACGACTAAGGATTGACCTATGGTGTAATTGGCAACACAACTGATTTTGGTTCAGTAGAGTCCAGGTTCGAACCCTGGTAGGTCAACAAAATAACCAGTTTTTGCTATATTTGTCTTGAATTGGTATCTGATATTGAAACTGTCCTGTGGTGTAATTGGCAACACGTCTGATTCTGGTTCAGAAGAGTTCAGGTTCGAGACCTGACAGGACAACATTTTAAAGCAGCAAACCCCTGTAATTCAATACATTACAGGGGTTTTTGTTTTTCGGGGGATGGTGTAGGGGACATTACGTTTTAAATCTATCCCTTCTTTTTTCAGTGCATAATCTAAATAAACAATAACACAATACGCTTTATTTTAATATCAAGATCTAAAAAGTGTCAAGATCTAGTATAATTGCTTTTGTCTTTAATCGTTTTATATATTCTTTCATCTTCCGATAATAATCAGGTTCGATATCTCTAATAAATGAAAGATAACCTGCGACTGAATTTTTATTAATTGAAGAATCTTTTTTTACAATCACGTTGTAAAGATTACATCTTAAATTTCTTTTAATTTCTTTGTTCACTGAGAGCCTACCTTCATTTATATTGATGCCAGTAATAACCATTCTTCCTTTTCCAGAAAAATACTTTGTTTTAGTCTTATTTATAACAAAAGAATATTTCTGTAAGAGCTTATTGACATATGAATAGATTTCGACAAGGGTAATTTTTGTATCACACGAGAAAACCAGATCATCAGCATATCTAGAATAGATTACCAATTTATTTTTACAGTAATTTGTAATCTCATCATCAATATCTTTAAATACTATATTTGACAGTGCTGGTGAAGTGGGAGCCCCTTGCGGCAAATAACGTTTGTAAGTACAAAGTTTAGCTAACTTTAAATTTAATTCGTTATCCCCAAATTTATTTTCTAATGCATCAAAAACCTGTTTCTGAGAAATAGAAGGAAAGAAATTTTTTATATCTATTGAAAGAATAAAGGATTTATTCAAATGGAATTGAGCATTACGTTTTATTCCTCGTCCTTTTATGAACCCATTTGCACGATCACTAATTTGAATATTGTTAAAATAGTTTGAAAGTATCCAACGCTGAATTGACTTTAGTTCCTTTGAAGGACAATCTATCTGTCTTTTTTTAGTTTTATTTTTCTTTGAAATATAAAAAGTATTATAAAAACAGTCAGCATACGTGACATAGTTATCAAGCACCTGCATATTAAAACCAATTTCTTTTGCAAAAGATTCAAATGTTTTCATATAATAAAAATGAGCAAGGGAAAACTTTTACTTAGATGAAATTAAGATTCAAGGTTGCGAATCTTGCTAGATTCGTGAGGTTGAATATTAAGTTCATCGTAAAAATGTCAGTTTAAACCAGCTTGTCGAAACGACAAACTATTGATGGTTCATCTTATACTAAAAGTTTTTTATCCCTGCTCAAATTTCTTTTATTTGGTTTATATCTATCATTAATGATTTCACTTCTAATCACGGTGAAGTCCTTTTTAACTTTGAGCTTTTCAATTAATTCCTCATAAACATATGTATGTCCATCATCACTTAATGAGAAACTTCTTTTCAGAGGATTTGAATCAATATTTTCTTCAATTCTATTTTTTTGCGTCAAAATTTGAATTGCTGACTCAATATAATTCAACTTCACTTTACCTTTATTTAACTTCTTCATTAATTTTTTAATACCATCTTTCCCTATCGGTTGGAATATTGCTATTAAATATAGAATAAATCTTGAAAGGTTAAATAAATTTTCTAGTTCATATGAAATTTCCTTGCTATATCTTTTTAATCTTACTTTTTCAATAATCTGTGCAATTATATCTTCTTCTTTTCCTTTCTTAAAGTATATGACATTGTTTGCATTATGCCTTTTAATTAAATCAATGGGACCCAAATTTATAAAGCTATTACTGTGTTCATATCTACCATTATTTATTACAATTATTTTCGGTAATAAGTTTTCGTTTACAGCAAATGCACCTAATTCACAATAAGTTCCAATACCCTCTAAAGGCAAAATTATTACATCTACATATTTTGCTAATTCATCTTCTAATTCCAACAAGTTATAACCACCTTTCCCGTATGAATTTGCAAAAATAGATTCAGGATAAACACAGTTGAATTTTGCGTCCTTTCTAAATTCGGTATTAAGTGAATCTCTAATCGAGTTCCTTGTAGAAGTCGCAGCACCACATAAAAATATATTGACTGAAAAATCTACATCTCTTTTGTAAAGTTTCTCAAATATTTCATCTAAAATATTACTAAGATCTTTCATATTATTGATGCCAATCGTTTATGTATAGGACAAACTCGGCAGATTCTTTTATTGTGTGTTTTTAATTATTTTTTTTAAAAACTGTTTAATTGACAATGTTAATGAAATTAATTAGGGTAAAGAAAAGTATTAACATTTTTCCAAATCTAAAATCATAACTGAATCTCTATTTACTAATAGCCTAATTATGGAAAAACAAAACTAAAAATAAAAAATCCGCAAATAGCGGATTTTGATTACTTGATCATTCATTAATTCCTATACTTTATGGAAAGGGATTACTCAAAATTGAATACTCATCGCATTTCCGGCAACAAAGGAAAGTTGCTCCGCTTTTATAAGGCTCTTGTTTAAGTAATTCTTTGAACCCATTTTTTGAACATTCCGGCAAATCTTCGAATTTAACTGTTACCCTTTCTTTTCCACATGTTGAACAATTGCTGAATAATTTGGCGCTATTAAGAAATAACAAACTTTTAAATGCTTTTTGCTGTTTTGTTGTCATGATTATCGATTTTGATTATTTGTTAATGTTTAGTTTTTAGAATTGTATACAAGCTCATTCACTCCATCCAGATCAGAAAATATGATTTCATTCGGAGTAAATTTGAATCCTTGTACGGTGAAATACGGTTCTTGCCTGATGAAATAATTTTCAGGATCTTCCGGCAGATGTTCATATAATTTATCTTCTTCCGATTCGTCATAGTTTTGCGAGGTGAATAATCTGGAAACATCACGGGAGCAATGCCAAGGAAGACGGTAAAATTCAATATCATTTTTTGATATGTACTTTACCAGATAGCTAACAAGACTCTTCCTTGTCCCCTTTACCATTTTAACGTCAACACCGTTATACTTCTCCGGATTGATACTCTGCAATGCTTCAACTCCTTTTTGTTTCGCTGTGGCGAGCGCAATAGCCATAAATCCGTTTACATCTCTAATCTGCATATGGTCATTGGTCAAAAGGTGGAAATGTATCGTTCCATTCTTTTGTCGCTCTGCAACCCATAGATAAGTGTTTAATCCTCCTATCTTCCGGCAGCGAGTCAGCCAGACATTAAAAACTTTGTATGCATCATCATCCGATAAACCAACCGGAAAACTAATGGAATAAAAAGCCAAAAACTTTTTACTCTTTTCAAGTCGGCTAAGAGCAAAGCATTTCCTTTTTATTTTTGATTTCCGAAGCTTGTAACCCGTCTTAATTTCACTTTCTGAGATGACAGGCTCAAATCCTATGTTGACGAGGTATTCATCATCTGTACACGCCTGAGAATCGAAATTCGACACATCTGTATTATGTTCTTGCTTTATAGGTTTTGCATCCTTTTTCACCCTTACGGTTGTAATCAGTTCGTCATCTATGACCCGATACTTTGACGATCCGCCAAACTTGGATTCTATTTTTATAGGTACTATTGTTAAACTAGAGTAACTCAGTATATTAGACATTTTGGTTGTTTGAAAAATGAAGGTCTATAATAAATCCATTAAAGGTTATTAAAGGTCTTTTCACTAAAGGTTAAAAAAAAAATTAAAGAAAAACAGGGACAGAGTTTCCCTTGTAGAAACGTTTGATGTATTGTCCTTTCCTTCGGTCGTAAATGATTATTCCTGATAAATACCGCTATAATCAATTGATTACAGCGGTATTTATTGGTGACATTGGAGATATCACTTTAATGGATCGCTTCATGTCGTGCTGGACAAAGAGGATATTTATGCAGGGATTCCAGCATACTCAAAAGTCTTAAGAATAACTGTTTTTATGGAATATTCAGGAGGAAAATGTAGAATTCCAACCGGATTGTTTTATCGAAGTATAAATTGAAAAAACAAGGCGGTTGAGGATTATTCGCAAAAACCATCTTTCTAATTGAATGAATTAGGCCGCCTTGTTAGATTTGATCTGGTTATTTCTTTTTCAACGACACCACGATCGTTTTCTTTTGGGTCCAATCGGAAAAGCTTGTTCCTTTTTCAGAAACGATTCCAATCCTGTAGTTCCGGCTTGCATCGGTACTATTCCCTTCAGCATGAGACCACATTACTGCAATTTTGTTTTTGTTTTTCTTTAAGGCCTTGAAATTTAAAATCTCATATTCACCTTTTTGGTATCCAAAACCTTCGCCCGCATCGGTGTAGATTTTACCTTCAGCTTTTTGATGTTTATCCAAACAAACCAAAAGTGTCAGCGAGTCTGTTTTATAATCCACCGTTGATTGCACTAACTGAGTGAGTGGGATAATTGCACCGCCGCGTAATTTAAGCTCGGGTTGGTACGGATCATTTTTTGAATCTTCTCCTGTTATGGAAACAGTTTTCCAGATTCCATGCGGAAGAGTCGGTTTTTTCGCCCATTTGGGGATGATCAGCAAGTCGCTTCCCCACATAAAAGCGGCGTCCTCTTTTCTTAAGGTGGTATCCTTCACATCAGCAAAAAATACCGGACGCATAACTGGTAATCCACTAACCGATGCTTCGTGAAATAAAGTATACAAGTAGGGTAGCAACCGGTATCTTCGGTCGAGCGCCGTTCTGGAAATATCTTCCACTTTTTTGCCAAAAGCCCAGGGTTCCTGATCTCCTCCATCCAGTTCGGTATGGTCGCGGCAGAATGGATAGAAGGCACCTACACTGATCCAGTTGGCAAAAAGTTCGGCATCCGGAGTTCCTTTATAACCTCCCAAATCAGGACCACAAAAAGGCTGACCGGAAAGTCCCAGGTTAAGAACCATTGGCGTCGCCATTTTAAAGTGTTCCCAGGTCGAAGCATTGTCGCCTGTCCAGGTTGCTGCATACCGCTGACCACCGATATAATTGGAACGCGAAAGCACAAAGGGACGTTTTTCAGGATTTACTTTGAGGATACCATCCCGGCTGGCTTTTACCATCATCATTCCGTAGGCATTGTGGTACCGAAGATGAACGTCTTTGGTCAGATTGCCGCCACCGCGATGAATGTTGTCTTCGGGCATGGTTGCATCCGGGCCATTAAATACTGCCGGTTCATTCATATCGTTCCAAACCCCGTCGATGCCGGTAGCCATAAAATTTTTATACAAGCCTCCCCACCATTCACAGGTTTCGGGACGGGTAAAGTCGGGAAAAGCACATGCTCCTGGCCATACATTTCCATTAAACTCTTTGCCGCTGCTGGTTTTTACCCAATGATCTCCGGCGGTTCCCTGGTCGTAAACGTGGTAGCCAGATTCTTTTTTTACTCCGGGATCGATCATGTAAACCGATTTGAAATTGATGGAATGTAAATAAGCATTCAGTCCGGCCGGATCAGGAAAACGGATAGAATCGAAGGTGAAAATCTTAAAATCCTGCATGTAGTGAATGTCCATCCAAATCACATCGCAGGGTATATTTCTTTTGCGAAATTCCGAAGCCACTTCTTTTACACGCGAATCCGGAAAATAAGAATACCGGCACTGCTGAAAGCCCAGCGCCCAAAGTGGTGGCATTTCTATTTTTCCGGTCAGCTCTGCAAGTCTTTTCAAAACTTCCTGAGGCGAATTTTCCTGAATAACAATCACCCGAAAAGCCGGGCCTTCAGAAATGAATTTAATGCTGTCGCCCAAAATGAGCTGTTGTTTCCAGGTGTTATCAGCAAGTATTCCGAAAGATATTCCATCTGTATTGACACCCAAAACCCAGGGATGTGACTGATATAGTCGTTTCCCGTCATCTTTTGAATAGGTATAATTGTCGGTGTTCCAAAGAGTAATGTCTTTTCCGTTTCGTAACAGAGAACCAGTCACTTCGCCCGTTCCATACAAACTTGTTCCTTTTTTTACCGGAATTGTTGCTATGGTTTTTTCTCCGGAATGGTAAAAGTTCGGAGACAGGTTCCAGTTTGGTGGAATTTTTCCTGTTACCGGAAATTCTTTAACCAAGGCAAACGATGGCAGGTTTTCGACCGAATCAAAATCAGCCGGATAAAATACAGCCACTTTTGATTCGATTAATCCATCTCTTTTATCCTTTGCCTGAGACGCCAAAGCCAGAGCGATAAAAAACAATAAAATAAGGTGTTTCATTTTTTACTTTTTTAAAATAATGTAGGCAAATGGGTTTATGCTTAATGAATTATTTAGCTGTATGCTTGTGCCTGACAGGGCATCTTTCCAACTTGTTCCGGCAATTGAGGCAGGTAATTGAAAATCGATTGCTGAATTCCGGACATTGACGATAACCAGTACTTCTTCGCTTCCTGAAATCCTTTTGAAAGCCATGATATCGCTGGTATTGTAGGTTTCGATTGAACCATTTTTTACCGCGTTGCTACCGTTCCGAAAAGCCATAAGCTTTTTATATTCCTGATGCATTTCGGGATTGATTGTCCAGTCAATTTTCGTGGTTCCGTTGCTGAAAAAAGAAAGTTTAATCGGACAGCCAACTTCCTGACCATTGTAAATCAGTGGTACTCCGCCCATATATGAAGTCAGAACAAAAGCGGCCATTGAGCCTGCATTTCCTTTAAAAATCGTAATTGGGGTATTATCATTCGAATTATCATCGTGGTTGGTAATCCACCTTAAAATTTGAGAACCTTGAGGTACATTGGAGTAATCGGCCTCGTTAACAGATACCAGCCCCGAGGCAGCTGCATCGTTATTAAATACATCTTTCAATTTAGCGTAAAAGTCCCAGCCAAAAGTTAAATTAAATCCTGAAGTAAATAAATTCTTGCTTCTGGCCTCAGCAAACATGATGATTTTCCGGTTTGGAATTTTTCTTAGTGTATCAATGGCCTGTTTCCAAAAATCGGTTGGAACTCCTTCTGCATAGTCGCAGCGGTAACCATCAATGTTAGCGGTGAGCGTCCAGTATTTCATCGCTTTAATCATTTCCGCACGCATGGCTGTATTGGAATAATTCAGATCAGCCACATCAGCCCATCCATCCGGACTTATTATATTTCCGGAAGCATCCTGCGTGTACCATGACTTATTTTGAATCCATGCATTGTCCCAAGCCGTATGATTGGCCACCCAATCGAGAATAACAGCCATGTTTCGGTTGTGGGCTTCTTTTACCAGGCTGCGCAGATCATCTAATGTACCATAAGCCGAATTAACCTGGGTGTAGTTTTTAACGCAATACGGGGAACCCACTCCTTTTAACTCACCAATGGGGTAAATGGGCATTAGCCAAACTACATTAATACCCAAGCCTTTTATTGAATCCAGACCTGCTTTTACGCCACTTAAATTTCCTGCAGAACTAAAAGCCCTCAGGTTAACTTCGTAGATAGCAATATCAGAAGTTTCAGGAACTTTATTAAAAGGAACATCATATTGAACTGGGTCATTATTCACTACCGGATGAACAGTCTCAAATACTTTTTCGTCCTTTTTACATCCGGATATAAATACAATGAACAAAGAAAGAATAACCGTTAACCGGATGAAATTCATCTCTTTATTAAATTTTTTCCTGAAATAATCCAACTTGTTTTCCATCTTTCTTTTATTCATTATTCTAATCCTTCTACAATTAAATATTTTAACAATCGTTACAGGGAATCAGTTTTTAAAACCGAAATCCCTGCAACAATCTCAAGTTTTAATTCTTTTTAATTTTATAGGTGTAATTACCCGGATCATGTAAATCCAGCGTAATGGTATAATTTCCATCTGTTGGAACAGTTAATTGAGGACGTTCAACATACGTCAGCCACGGATGGTTTGCATAGGCCAGATTTCCCTCTTCATCCATTCCGAAATCAATTTGCCAGGCCTTGTTGGCACGGAATTTAAATGAACCGTCAGCCTTCATGTCAGCAGTAACTGTCCACGTTTGAGCTCCCGGATTGTATGTCATCTCCGTGTCAGCATCCCAACCCCCAGGTGTTGCTGCACCAATAAGACCCCAATCCATTTTTATAAGCAGATAGGTCATGTTATTCAGATCGATCGAAAAGAGATAATAACCGTCTGATGGTGCCACAAAGTTGTCGCCTGCATAATCTGCCTCAATGACAATTCCATCGTTTTTTGTGCCATAGGAAATTGGATTCCAGTCAGCCTGAGCATAAACTTTAAATTCGTTGGTTCCACCAGCTGGAATATAGATATAACCTTCATAAATACCATTGTCGGTAACCGATACAATCCTTGGAGCAACCGTAACATCCCAGCCCTGGTAATCGCCGGCAACCCACAATGACGGATACATGGTAAACACTTTGTAGGGTGTAACATTTACCGTTACCGCTTTTGAAAAGGCATTCCTGTCAACATATGATTTTATTCGTATGGCAATACTTCCGATTGTTTCAGGTTCCATTCCCAGATGATCGACAACAATTGTATTCAATTGTTCCCCGGTAATTGAAGCAGTTAAAACATCATTGCCAACTTCCATTTCATAAACATTTGCCCAGGTAACAGTATCCAGAGTTGTTGTAATCTGGATCGTATAAGTGACAGGAGCTTCAAGGTAATAATCAACTTTCTCCCAGTTTAAGGAAATAACATTCGAAGTTAAATCGGCTTCAGTAATTACAATCTGGTTAACAGAAGCTGTAACCGGTGCGGTAAATGAAACTTTTTTCAGTACCGTGATTGTTGGATCATCTTCACATCCGGCAAAGGAGAATAACAGGATGACCAGTCCTAAAAATATATTTATCGAGTGTTTCATAATATCTTGTTTTTTGTTGTTAATATCCTGGATTTTGAGTCAAGCTGGAATTCGCATTTTTTGCTGATGTCGGTATCGGGAATAATTTGAAATGATCGTCAACAGCAGGAACCAAACCATGAGCCTGTGTATAAGTACCAAAACGAATCATGTCCTGGCGGCGATGACCTTCCCAAGTTAACTCAAAGCCTCTTTCATTGTAAATGTCAGTAAGCGTAGGATTAGATGCAAGACCACTTAAACCTGCACGTGTTCGCACCTGGTCGATAAATGTTTTGGCGTCGCTTGCCTTATTTGTTCTTACCAGACACTCAGCTTTCATTAGTAAAATGTCGGCATAGCGATAAATGGGGAAATCGTTTGAAGCTCCGCCGCTGCTCATTGGTGCTACAGGCCAAAACTTAATGTCCCTGGCACCGGCATCGCGATCTGCTCCCGGATTATCCAGGTTTGTAATTTCCAGTGGATAGTTGATAAATCCTGCAGGTTTGGGGCCATAGGGATCAGCTCCGTATCGGAATTGTCTTTTGCGAATATCGTTGTTGTCGAATTTTTCGATATAGTCTTGCGGAACAATTGAGCCATTCCATGCTCCATATCCGGTTAATAATGTTCCGTCGGTACCACCCAAACTTCGGATTGTTAAGATATTCCGTCCCACAACATCGGCTGTTGCATAAATAGCCAGAATCGTTTCATCATCCGGACAGATGTCGCCGAATAACTCGTAATATTTATATCCCAGTATATTAGCGGCATCGGCAGCACCGGAATGAAGGATGTAACCGCCTTCGCTCACTTTATTACAAGCATCAAGACATTCGTTCCACATGGCTGTTCCGGTATAGACTTCAGCATTCAAATACACTTTTGCCAGTAAAGCATAACCAGCCCATTTATTAAACCGGCCATAATAAATGCCTCCTTTTGCCGAAGAAAGTTGCCCGATATTTTCGGTTAATTCTTTGACCACAAAATCAAAAATATTTTTTCTGCTTTCCTGAGGAATTTGATCGACAGACAAATTATTTTCAGTAAAGAATGGAACACTGCCGTAATCATCGATCAGCAGGTAGTAGTAAAAAGCTCTTAAAACTTTTGCTTCTGCAATTTTTGAAGGGTCAGCATTGGCTGATTCGAGTTGCTCAACGGCTAAGTTTGAAAGAAATACAGACTTGTAAAGCCAGTTCCAGGTGTTTGCAATAAAAGCGTCACTCGGTAGCCACTGACGAAGATACAGGCGGGCGAAATCAAGTTCCCAGTCCCCCGTGTTCCGGTGTGGAACAACCTGTTCGTCAGACGACATGCAATTCAAATCATACCAACCTCTGTCTGCTCCTGCATATCCAACGCCATCCCAGTTTCCGGGTATTTGCGCGTACACACTGGCCAGTGCTGCATCCGATCCTTCGGGTGAAGCATAAAATTCAGTTGCTGAATATTTGTCGTATACGTTCTCCTCTACATCAGTGCAACCGTAAAAGAGAATTAAAGCAAATATTGATATTATTATTTTATTCATTGTTTCGATCTTTTAATTGGTTAGAAAGTAAAGTTTAATCCCAGTGCAAAGCTTCTGGTACGGGGATAGATTCCTGTATCTGCACCGGTTCCGTTTCCGCCGGATGCATTTAATTCCGGATCAAGACCAGTATATTTGGTAAATACGGCCAGGTTATTTCCTGTTAATGACAAACGCATTGAATTCATAAACTTCAGTTTAGTTGTCTTAACTGTATAGCCGACGGTCAAATTTTCAAATCGGATGTAATCGCCCTTTTCCAGCCATAAATCAGATACATATTTTGAGGTGTAAAGTCCCAGATTTGTTGAGCTGCTCAATAGATTGGATTTCCCTAAATTTTCGAATAAGCTGAAGTCTTTGTTGATTTTATTGTAAATTTTATTTCCGCCTGAACCACGCCAAACCATTGACACATCAAAGTTTTTGTAGCTCAGTGATGGAGTAAAAGCAAACGTATAAGTTGGCAGGGCAGATCCGGCGAAATAACGGTCTTCACTGCGGCTACTCTGATCGATCACCCCGTCAGTGTTTCGGTCAACAACCAATTCTTCATTGGTCGTTGCATCTTTTCCGGCATTCTCAAGGATATAAAAGGTGCCGATTGGTTTACCTTCAATCAGGTAGGCGTTATTTCCCCAATCAACGTAATCGGTACTCAGTTCAACTCCACCAATGCTTCCGCTTAGTTTCAGAACTTTGTTGCGTAATAAAGAAATATTTCCTCCTAATGTAAGAGTCAGGTCTTTGGTGTCAATAGCCCTGTATTCCAACGACAATTCAATTCCTTCGTTTCTTAGACTACCAACATTGGCTGCAATTTCATTAAATGGATAGGGCGGTTGAGGTACTGTATATTTGAATAATAAATTTTTTGTTGTGGCTGAATAAACATCCAGAGTACCGTTCAGTCTGCCATCGAAAAGGCCAAAATCAAGACCAAGGTTGGTTTGATATCGGGTTTCCCAGCGTAAGTCGTTATTTGAATTTTGAGTCACACCAAAGTTTGTGATTAATCCGCCATTGAAATAGGTTGTACCTGATGCTCCAACCAACTGAAGTGAATTTTGAGGATTAAGTCCCTGCTGATTTCCTGTTACCCCATATCCTGCACGAAGCTTCAGATTGCTCACAAATGATTGATCCTTCAGGAAAGATTCTTCACTAATTCTCCAGGCCAGTGAGGCTGAAGGGAATGTTCCCCATTTATGGTTGGTTCCAAAAACTGTTGATCCATCTTTTCTTACACTGATCGTTGCCAGATATCTATCGGCATAGGAATAATTGATACGACCAAGGAATGATACCAGTTTCCGATCGTTTTTATAGGAAGTAATATCGTTCGGAAGAACCTTGCTGATTGAACCTAACTGTAAGGCATTATAGGTAGTAAGGTCGTTGATAAAACCTTTTGCCTGAGCAAAATGTCCCTGGTAAATCTGGCTTTGCCACTCGTATACACCAATACCTCCGAAACGATGTTTGCCAAGGGTTTTGTCAAAATTCAGACTGATGTCCATCAGTTTTTCATCTGTGAGATTCGTTGTTACATTGGCAACACCGTTTTGATCAATTGCATTGGGTAAGGTCGACTTCGATGGAGCATAATATCCCGAATTATTGTCTACTTTCCTCCAGCTGCCAAACCATCCGGCAGTCAATCCTTTAACCACTTCCAAATCTGCCTTTAGGCTTCCAAACTGGTTATGTGCTTCGCTTTCATTGACAATTGTTTCTGCAACGGCATAAGGGTTGATGTATTGGAACACATTCTCGTCAAAGTAGTAACTGCCGTCTTCAGACAATACCGGATCGGTTGGTTTCGATACGTATGCATTGCTAATCAGGTTTGATTTAAATGCCGCACGACCTACATCGCCAGGACTGCCAACATTTTTCCGGATGTTGTTATTTAAGTTGATGGTAAGAGTAAGCTTATCGTCAAGTGCTTTTTGTGTTGCCTGAATGCGTGCAATGTAGTTATTGTTGTTGCTGTTAATTACCACCCCGCTTTGAAGGATCGCAGAAACGGATGCCCGGTAGTTGAAATTACCGCTTCCTCCACCAAATGATAAAGTGTGATTTTGTGTTAAGCCGTTTTGAGTTAACAAATTATACCAGTCAGTATCCGATCCATGATCGGCAGAATATGGAATGCCCCAATTTCTAGCTTCGGTTCTCCACTCGTCAGCCGAAAACATATCTAATTTATTGGCCAGAAAATCCACCGACATGGTTCCGTTGTATTCGGCAGTCGACTTACCTCTCATGGATTTTTTGGTTGTGACGATGATCACACCAGGTGCGCCTCTTGAACCGTATATTGCTGTTGCTGAAGCGTCTTTCAAAATATCTACCGACTCAATTTCAGAAGGAGGTATTTGGTTTAACAGATCCATATTTCCCTGTATTCCATCAACAACTACCAGCGGGTCGTTGCCACCCATCAGCGAAGTTATCCCCCTTATTCGTACACTGGGTGCTGAACCGGGTTCGCTGCCAGTCTGTGTAATGTTAACTCCGGCAGCACGGCCTGACAATTGCTGTAAAGGACTGGTAACTGCTCCCTGATTAAAGTCCTTATTGGAAATACTGCTTGAAGCTCCGGTTAAATCCACCTTTCTGGAAACGCCATAGCCGATTGCAACCACTTCTTCGATTCCAATTGTTTCTTCGGTAAGTACGACGTCAACAACGGTTTTAGTTCCAACATTTACTTCTTCTGATTTCATCCCTACAAACGAGAAAATAACGGTGGCATCAGCAGGCACATTTGACAGGTTGTAGGTTCCGTTGGAATCGGTAATCGTCCCGATAGTTGTTCCGTTAACAAACACTGAAACTCCGGGCAAAGTTGCTCCTGAATCGTCTGTAACTTTCCCGGAAATGGATTTTTGTTGCTGACCTGAATTGTTCCCTGAATCTTTTTCAGAAAGAATAATCTGCCGGTTATTGATTGTGTATTTTACATCTGTTCCTTCAAATAAAGCATCCAATATCTCATTGATCGATTTATTTTTCAGATCGACTGAAATTTTCTTGTCCAGGCTAACTACCTGGTTGTTGTAGAAAAAGAAGAAGTCAGTTTCATCCTCGATTTTTTCGAGCACTTTTACAATACTTGCTTTTTCAATCTTTAGGTCAATCTTTTTTGTTTGCGCGTAATTGGTTATTGCAAATGTTTGTAAACTGGCAAAAGCAATTAGGAAAATGCTAATTTTCATAATTTTAAGGATTTTTTCGACATAGGCAAAAAGATACCTGTTGTCCGTTAAGAACCAAGTTTTTTTCATAAATTTGTTTTTTCTTGAGTTAATTATAACAATGATTAATTCGATAAGGGCGGTGGTGCAAACACTGCTCTTATTTTTTTATTTTATTTGGTACGACCGATATAAACCTCCCTTTTTACGATTTTAGTTTTTACTGATGTCGATATTTCAATCATTTTTAATACTTCGCCAAGTGTTTCATCCTGAATGGTAGCTGTATATTTCAGATCCGATTCATTCAGTTTAGGATCAAGCTGTATCACACAATTAAACCACCTTTCAAGTTGTCTTGTGACATCGTTCAGCGATGCATTTCTGAAAATAAGTTTTCCATCTTTCCACGAAGTGGCTTGTATCGTTTCGATGTCATTAATTTCCAGTTCATTCGTGCTTTTATTCCAAACAGCCTGCTGCCCCGGAACTAAACGGGCAAATTCTTTACCTTTTAAACTCAGCAATGCGATCGATCCTTCTTCCAGTGTTGAACTAATGAAATTGTCATTTTCGTAACCAGATACATCGAACGAAGTTCCCAGTGCTTTTATACTCATTTTGTTGACTTCTACGAAAAAGGGATGCAGCTTATCGTGTGCAACTTTAAAATATCCCTGTCCGGTTAGTTTAACTCTCCGCTGATCCAAATGGTCTAAATTCAGCGGAAATTCAAGCACACTTTCAGAATTCAGCCATACTTCAGTTTTGTCAGGCAAGGTAAAATGTACCCGGGATCCCGGACTGGCCATTACCTGTTGCATAGAGGAACTGGTCTGTTGATTGATTTGTTTTTCCAAAGTATAAAAAACAGCGACCGAGCCAAGTAAAAGAGGGATAAACAAGATCGCAGCAACTCGCATGAGCTTATTCTTCCAGTCAGGCGGGAATAAGCGGAATTCCTTTTTGGCGATTGGTTGAGCTGGTGTAATCCGGGAAAGTATCTTTTTCTTCAGATTGAGCAATTGAATTTCATCGCCGACCAAATCCTGATTTCCCAAACCTGTCCAGTGCTCCCGCATCAATGCATCTAAATCCTCATCCATGAATGAAGACTCGATATATTCCTTGAGTTTTTCCTTTTCGGGAATTGTCAGACTCCCGGAAGACAGCTGATTGAGGAGAAGTTTAATGTTTGTTTTGTGATTATTACCCATTCTGTTTTTTGCTAATTCAAACAGGTATACACACAAGTAGAATCAAACCCCTATTGGGGAAGTGATTTTTTAGCTAAAAAAAAAGTTCAAAAAATATTATTCCGGAGAAACCCAGCGTGCGGAGGTGTTTTCGTATTTCAGATAAGGATGAAGTCATTTGATTTTCAACGGTTTTAACTGATATGTTCATTTTGTCAGCAATTTCTGCATTCGAAAGAGATTGCTCTCTGCTTAATAGAAATATTTCTTTCCGACGCGGGCTTAATTGGTCAATGGCTTCATTATACGCTTTTTCAAGTTCCCTGAAGTTTAACTCCTGGTCGAGCAAAACATTTTCGCCCGGATTGAATTTTGCATAATTATAATAAGTCTGTTCATATTTCGACTTCCGGATGGTGTTTAGAATCCCGTTTTTGGCAATGGTAAATAAATAAGATTCAAATGATTTTTCGACCGATAATTCTTTTCTGTTGTTCCAGATCTTCAAAAAAACCTCCTGGACAATCTCTTCTGCGTCCTGAACTGATTTCAGATATCCGAATGAAAAATGGTATAGTCGCTTTCCGTAATGATCAAAAAGTTGATTGAAGGCCTGAATATTGCCTGCATTCAAGGCACGAATCCATTCGGCTTCTGTTATTTCATCCTTTTTTTTCAACTAGTGAAGATTTTTGGTGTGTCCTCTTCAAAGTAATATGAATTTTGAAGATAATCAAAACTTTAAACTGAATAATATGGAATCTGAAAAATATGTATTTGACCGGATGGTTTTTCTTTTAATCAAATATTTCCTGATTATCGCGCCACCTTTTGCACCAGCATAATTCCGTCTCTAACCGGAAGGATCACATTTTTGACACGTGGGTCGTTTTGCACCAAATCGTTAAATGCCAGTATTCCCTGGGTTTGTTCATCGTTTGAACATTCCGGATCGACAACTTTCCCATTCCATAAAATGTTGTCCGCTATCAGGAATCCACCAACCGGAATCTGATCAAATATCAAATGGTAATAATCACAATAGTCGCGTTTATTCGCATCCATAAAAACGAGGTCGAACGACAGGTTCATCGTAGGAATAACCTGCCGGGCATCGCCAATGTGCTGGAAAATGCGATCGGACAGACCCGATTTCAGGAAGTATTTTTGTGCAATGGTTTCCAGTTCATCGTCGATTTCGATGGTGTGTAACTGGCCGCCCTCCGCAAGTCCTTTGGCCAGGCACAAGGCCGAGTACCCTGTAAATGTGCCGATTTCAAGAATGCATTGCGGCTTAATCATGCAACTGATCATGCTTAGAATTTGTCCCTGAAGGTGACCCGACAACATGCGTGACCCGAGCACTTTGAGATTTGTTTCACGATCGAGTTCGTAAAGAAAATCTTCTTCGGGCGAAATGTGATCTGAAATATATTGATTGAGTAAAACCGGATCGGACATTTTACTGATAGATTAATACGCTGTTCTGCGATTCATTAAATATTTCGTTGGCAATTTCAAGAATTTCCCGGCTTTCAATGTGTTCTATCTTTTGGAATATGGATTCCAGTGTGTCCACATGGTTGAAAAACAAATAGCTTTTACCGATCGAAAGCATCAGATCTTCGTGGTTCTCGGTTGATATGGCCAATTGCCCGATTAGCTGTTTTTTTGCGCGACTCAGCTGCACAATCCCCATCGGCACTTCTTTCATTTTCCTGAATTCCTTATTTACCAGCCACTGTGCCTGTTCGAGGTTTTCCTTGTCAGTACCAAAATAAACACTGAACTCGCCGGTGTCAAAATAACCGGTGTAACCTGCTTCAACATTGTAGGCCATTCCGTTACGCTCACGCAGAGACATGTTCAGTCGTGAGTTCATCGATTGTCCTCCCAGAATGTTGCTGAGTAGAACCATCTGCATCCGTTTCTGGCTGTAAATGTCAGGTGCAAGATTGCCGATAATACAATGAGCCTGAAAGGTGTCTTTCTGGACCACCCGAGTTTCGGGCTGATAATTATAGGCATTCGATCGTTGTTTGCTGCGTATTTTCTCCGGAATCTGTCCAAAGTATTTTTCAGCCAGGCGAATGAATTTGGCCATTGAAATATTTCCTACCGAACTCAAAACGATCTGATCGGTATGGTAATTTTCGTCCATGAATTTCAGGATACTACTTTTGCTGAAGGTTTTGATCAGCTCGGGAGTACCCAGAATATTGCGGGCAATGGGATGACCATCGAACAGGATCTCTTCAAACTCATCAAAAATCAATTCCGAAGGACTGTCCTTGTAAGAGTTTATTTCTTCGATAACTACCTCTTTTTCACGTTCCAGTTCTTTCGCAGGGAAAGTACTGTTGGTCAGAATATCGCTGATCAGTTCCATCGAACGCTGGTAATATTCACTTAAAAACGTGGAATAAACCGCAGTCTCTTCTTTGGTGGTATAGGCATTCAATTCCCCGCCTACATCTTCAATGCGGTTTAAAATATGAAAAGCTTTCCGGGTTTGAGTTCCTTTAAAGATCACATGCTCAATAAAGTGAGCGATGCCTTGTTCGTCTGCCTCTTCATCCCGCGATCCGGTATTGATCAGTACGCCAAAATGAGAAACTGGTGAATTTTCCTCTTGATGGATGATCCGGATTCCATTCTTTAAAACGAATGTTTGCATCATTTTCCTGAAAAAGTATTAACTGTTTTGGTCTGCAAAAGTATGAAATAGGCATGACAACATGCAATAAATGATATAATTATTGATCGAGGCTATTCCATACCTCATCGTTTTGACCAAAGAATGGCAGTGTTTCAAAAAAAAAGCAGAATTTATTTTCAGGTAAAGGCATGAAAAAGAATGGATTCGACACCTTCTGTGAAAATAATGCCGGACTTGAATTCATTTCTTTTTGTAGTTTAAATATTTGGGCTATATTTGCAACCCGAAAGCGAAACGGAATTGCGAAAGTGACAACGAAAAGCTTCGGAAAAAAGTCCGCACCGGACTCGAAATGGTGCCATAGCTCAGTTGGTAGAGCAATGGACTGAAAATCCATGTGTCCCTGGTTCAAATCCAGGTGGCACCACGAAAGCTGGACAACGTTTTAAACGTTGTTCGGCTTTTTTCTTTGTGGCGAGGCTTCCAGGCTTTCAACTTCTCCGGTATTTTATTCAATTCCATTCAAAAACGGATCACTTCAAATAGTTGTGGAGCAATATTAAAACGGTCAATTTCAAATCCGTTTTCTGTCCTTAGGCCGGACTGGCCCTTACTTTTCCAATCCC
>Ga0209386_1000052_pt1 | contig 63153 bp, 48 predicted proteins | sample NGEPertwo_FD_184510 | JGI IMG/M metagenome (GOLD analysis project Ga0209386, IMG submission 184510) | Arctic peat soil microbial communities from the Barrow Environmental Observatory site, Barrow, Alaska, USA - NGEE Permafrost154B-two... | ecosystem: Environmental > Terrestrial > Soil > Wetlands...
AAAAGTTTAGCAGATTATTTGCTCACAAGAAAAAGATAATGGGAGGGGAAATGTTTAGATCAAACAATAGAGAATTTAACGAAACAAGACCTATAAAAGTTAAAAGGAATTATGTAAAATATGCAGAGGGATCCACTCTTATGGAGATGGGGGATACTAAAATAATATGTACCGCTACGGTTGAAAATAAGGTTCCTTTATTTTTAAGGGGGACAAAACGGGGTTGGATTTCAGCCGAATACTCTATGATTCCTCGAGCGAATCAGATTAGAAATATAAGGGATTCAGTTAAAGGCAAAATAAGTGGAAGGTCTTCCGAGATTCAAAGACTAATAGGGAGATCCTTAAGATCGGTAGTAGATTTTGCTGAATTAGGAGAGAGAACTATATGGATAGACTGCGATGTAGTTCAAGCCGATGGTGGAACCAGAACTTCAGCAATTATCGGTTCTTTTATTGCTCTATTTGATGCCTTAAATTATTTAAAAGCCGAAGGACAAATAATTGAAATTCCTATAAAAGATTATGTAGGGGCAATTAGTGCGGGAATAGTCGATGGAGAAATGTTATTAGATTTAAATTACGAAGAAGATTCTCGTGCTCAAGTCGATTTAAACATGGTAATGACTGAAAAAGGAGAGGTAATAGAAATTCAAGGAACGGCTGAAGGTAAGCCTTTTTCTAAAAGAAATTTACAGGAATTGATTAAGTTGGCAGAGACAGGAATAAAACAAATAATCGAAAAGGAAAAAAACATACTGGGAGAGATATGTTAGAAATACTTATTGCTACAAACAATTTAGGTAAAGTTAGGGAAATAAAAGATATTTTAGATGGTCGTCAAATAAAGATTTTAACTATGAAAGATTTTCCGCATCTTCCAAAGATAGAGGAAGATGGTAAAACCTATCAAGAAAATGCTTTTAAAAAAGCCAAGAAGACATTAGAGTATACCGGTAAAATATGCCTGGCAGATGATTCGGGATTGGAAATTGATTATTTAAAAGGGAAACCAGGAATATATTCTTCAAGATGGGGAAATAGTGACGAAGAGCGTATAAATAAAGTACTTAAATTATTAGAAGATGTTCCACTAGATAAAAGAAATGCGAAATTTGTTTGTGCTGCAGTACTTGTTTTCCCTGATGGTAGAACATATATGGTGAAGGAAGAATGTGAGGGTATTATAGGGTTTCAACCAAAAGGCGAGCATGGCTTTGGCTATAACCCTATTTTTTTAGTTCCAGAATATAATAAGACTTTTGCAGAATTAGGAGATGAGATTAAGAATCAGCTAAGCCATAGGGGCAAAGCAATGAGAAGGATGGTTGATATTATAAAAGAAATAGTCGGTAATAAAAGAATACAGTGATGAGTGATGAGTAAAATGTAATGAGCAAAGAAAAATATAGTGTAATGGCATAGAGCGTGTAAAATAGTGCATTGGGTACATAGTTAGTTGGTTAAGAAAACAGAAAAAAAAGAAATCAGAAGACAGAATAAATCGTATCGAGCATTGCGTGAAGGAAATCAGTTTTTAGTTGTAAGTAACGTGTAAAAAGTGCCTGTTATTGTAATTTAAGAAATTTAATCTTCTTACTCATTACTTGTTACTCATTACTGTATTTTTCATTGACTTATATAAATATTTCCTATATAATAGCTTTTGTTTCGGGGCGTAGCGCAGTTTGGCAGCGCACCTGCTTTGGGAGCAGGGGGTCGGAGGTTCAAATCCTCTCGCCCCGACTTTGCGGGAATAGCTCAGTTGGTAGAGCACTAGCCTTCCAAGCTGGTTGTCGCGGGTTCGAGACCCGTTTCCCGCTCCATTGTAATATTCTCGCGCCTGTGGCTCAATAGGATAGAGCAACGGACTTCTAATCCGTAGGTTGGGGGTTCGATTCCCTCCAGGCGCGCCATTAAAAATAAAATATGGTGGGCGTAGCTCAGCCTGGTTAGAGCCCTGGAATGTGGCTCCAGAGGTCGGGGGTTCAAATCCCCTCGCTCACCCCAGTTTGTCAATCTGCGCTCGTAGCCCAATTGGATAGAGCTGCGGATTTCGGATCCGATGGTTGGGGGTTCGAGTCCCTCCGAGCGCGCCAAAAATAATAGTAGAATTTTTAGAATAAATATAGTATTATATATTAAGTGTAAATTTTTTTTGCTGGTTCTTTTTCTTTACTCGATACCAGATACGCAATACGCGATACGAGTAGGCATTTAGTATTTTTAATTTGTGGGCCGTTAGCTCAGTTGGTAGAGCACCTGACTTTTAATCCGGGTGTCACAGGTCCGAGTCCTGTACGGCCCACCACAAAATTAAAAATGCGAGGGTGGTGGAATTGGTAGACACGCTGGATTTAGGATCCAGTGGGTAACTCCATGCGGGTTCGAGTCCCGCCCTTCGCACCAAAAAATGCGATTGCGATAAGGAAATATAAGCATTTTAATTTATGAAATTTGTAAAATTTAGTTAAAATAAATAAAAACAGCCGCAAAATTATTTGCGGCTTTGTTGCAATTATAGAACAAGACTAGCGTATAGAGAAATTAGTATATAGTATTTAGTATATAGTGAAGAAAGGAAAAGAGAAGGAAGTAGGGGCGCTTGCAATAACAGAAAAGTCCGAAAACAGTTTTAGGTTTTGAAAACTGATTTTCTTAACGCGATACTCGATACGAACACGCTACTAAGTAAGTACTAATTTAATTGGTAAATTGGTAAATTGGTCAATCGGGAAATTATTATATAATTGAATTGGTGGAGGTTTTAGGGAATGTTAAAAGTAGAAATTATAACGAAAAAAGAAAATGAAGTGAAACTTAAAATTGAAATGGATAAATTAAAAGTAAACAGCAGTTTAGATAAAGTATACAATGATACATCTTATCAAATAAAAATACCAGGATTCCGAAAAGGTCGAATCCCTAAAAATATTTTAAACTTGCATTTAGGGAAAGAATATTTTTATGAAAAGACTGCTGAAAAATTAATTCCGGAGTGTTACCTCGAAGCTGTAGACAAAAATAGTATCCAACCAATAAATCAACCGGAAATCAAGGTAATACAAATAGAAGAAGATAAACCATTAATTTTTGAAGCAACAGTTCAAGTAAAGCCGGAAGTAAAACTGGGTTCTTTTGATAAAATTACTACTCAAAAAGAAGATGTAAAAGTTACGAATACTGACGTAAACAACGAAATAAAAAGAATTCAAGAAAATTTTGCTAAATTAATAATTGTTAAAGATCGTAAAGTAAAAAAAGGTGATTTTTTGGTAATTAATTCAAAAGGATATATTGAGGGAAAAGAAATAGAAGGAAGTAAGGTTGATAAACAAATTATTCAGTTAGGGGAAAATATGCCACCTGAGTTTAGTAAGGAACTTGTTGGCTGTTCGGCAGGAGATGATAAAGAGATAAAGATTTTAGTTCCCAAAGATGCTACGGATAAGAAAATTGCAGGCAAAGAAATTATATATAAAGTTAAAATTGTGGAAGTAAAAGAAAAAGAGGTACCTGAGTTAAATGAGGATTTTGTTAAAACAGTAGGTAACTATAAAACTTTAGATGATTTTGAGAAAGATATTAAGAGTAAATTAGAAAAACAAGTAGAAATGGTTAATAAAAATAATTACGAACACAAGTTATTAGAAAAAGTGGTTGATGTGTGTGAAGTAAAAGTTCCAAAAGTATTAATTGAAAGAGAAGTAGAATATATGATGCAATCTCTGGAAGATGACTTAAAATCTAAAGATTTATCTTTACAAGATTACTATAAGAACATCAAGACTGATGAAGAAAAAGTTAAAAAAGAATACGAAATCGTTGCTGAAAAAAGAATAAAACAAGAATTAGTTTTAGATAAAATTAGTCAGGATGAGAAAATTACAGTTTCCGAAAAAGAAGTTGAAGATAAAATTAAAACAATCGCTAAAGAGATGAAACAAGATGCTTTAAAAGTAGAGGCAACTTTAAAAAAGAACAATAATTTAGATGATCTAAAAGAAAGTTTAAAAAGAGAGAAAATAATCAATTTTTTAAATAATAAAGTAAAAGTAGTAAATTCTAAAAAGGAGGTCAAATCCGAATGACTTTAATCCCTATTGTAGTAGAACAAACTCCTCGAGGGGAGAGATCTTATGATATCTATTCTCGATTACTTAAGGATAGAATAATATTTTTAGGAACAGAAATAGATGATGCAGCGGCTAATACCGTAATTGCTCAATTATTATTTTTGGAAGCAACTGATCCCGATAAAGATGTTTATATTTACATCAATAGCCCTGGTGGTTCAGTAAGTTCTACCATTGCTATATATGATACCATCCAATATGTAAAATCAGATGTTTCCACCATATGTATAGGCATGGCTGCCAGTGGCGCAGCTTTAATTTTAGCTTCAGGTACAAAAGGGAAAAGATTTGCTTTGCCTAATTCAAGGATTATGGTGCATCAACCCTTAGGAGGAGCACAGGGCCAGGTTACAGACATAGAGATACAGACTCGAGAGCTGAAAAGAATTAAAGATACCCTGAATGAAATATTAACTCACCATACCGGGCAAAAATTAGAAAAAATAAAGAAGGATACTGAAAGAGATTTCTATATGACTGCTCAAGAATCTAAGGAATATGGATTAGTTGATGAAGTAATTAAAAGAAGAGAGGAAGCAGTAAAGAAATAGGAAGAGGTGAAAAATAATGAAATGTTCGTTTTGCGGTAAAACTCAAGAGGAAGTATATAAAATAGTTGCAGGTCCTGGTGTTTGTATATGTGATGAATGCATCAAGGTATGCAATGATATTATATTAGATAGAAGAAAGAAAGAAGACAAGCCATTTGATTTAAAAAATGTTCCTTTACCTAAAGAAATTAAAAGTTTTTTAGATGAATATATAGTGGGGCAAGATAAGGCAAAGAAAATTCTCTCAGTTGCCATATATAACCATTACAAAAGAATAAAAAGTAACAGTAACGATAAAAAAAACAAAAAAGATAAAAAAATAGATAAGAAACAAGAAGAGGTAGAATTAGAGAAGAGCAATATTTTGTTAATAGGTCCTACAGGGTGTGGGAAGACCTTGTTGGCCAAGACTTTGGCTAAAAAATTAAATGTACCGTTTGTTATTGCGGACGCTACAACTTTAACCGAAGCGGGATATGTTGGTGACGATGTAGAAAATATCCTGTTAAATTTACTAAGAGTAGCAAACGATGATGTAAGTTTAGCCCAAAAAGGAATAATATACATAGATGAAATTGATAAAATAGCCCGTAAATCTGAGAATCCATCAATTACCAGGGATGTATCAGGCGAAGGAGTACAGCAGGCTCTTTTAAAAATTATTGAAGGTACAGTAGCAAGCGTGCCTCCTTATGGGGGAAGAAAACATCCGCAAGAAAAGAATATTCAGATAGACACCAGGGAAATATTGTTTATTTGCGGGGGAACTTTTGAAGGGTTGGAAAATATAATAAATTACCGAATGGGTAGTAATAATATTGGATTTAAAGCAGATATCAAAAGTAAAAATGACAAAGAAAGAAATTATAAATTAATGGAAAATGTTTTGCCGGAAGATTTAATAAAGTATGGTTTAATCCCCGAGTTGGTTGGGAGATTACATATAATTTCTACATTGGAAGCTTTAGATAAAGACGCATTAATAAAAATATTGACCCAGCCTAAAAATGCCATAGTGAAACAATATAAGAAGATATTTGAATTAGAAGGTGTAAAACTTAACCTTACCCCTGAAGCTTTAGAGGCTATTGTGGAGGAAAGTATAAAACGAAAAATAGGGGCAAGGGGCTTGCGTTCAATTATGGAAGATTCGATATTAGATATAATGTATCAGATACCTTCGGAGAAAGATATTGAAGAATGCACAATTACCGAGGAAGTTGTGAAAAAGAAACAGATACCTGAAATAAAAAGATATAGTGAAGATTTAAAAAAAGAAACAGCGTAAAAAAGGGAGATTTAATATTTTATATGAATAACAAAAATATAAAAAGCTTAGATAAAAATATATTACCTTTGTTACCACTAAGAGAGTTAGTGGTTTTTCCCAATATGATTATTCCTCTTTTTGTAGGGAGAGAACAATCTATTAATGCTTTAGAAGAAGCAATAAATTTAAAAAGCTTGATATTTATTGCAGCTCAGATAGACCCGGAGATAGAAAAACCAAAAGTTGAAGACATATATTCTATGGGAACAATTGCCAAGATAGTACAAATTTATAAACTACCGGATGATACCATAAAAATATTAGTGGAAGGAATCGGTAGAGCAAAAATCAAAAATGCAGAAGCATATAATAATTTTCTTAAAGTGCAAGTAGAAAAAATAAAAGTTAAAAACGGTAAAAATCTAAAAATAGAAGCTTTAATGAGATTGACAATCAAAAGATTTGAACAATATTTACAATTAAACAATAAATTACCTTCTGAAATGATGTTGTCAATAAAGAATATTGAAAAAGCCGATAAGTTAGCTGATATAATTTCTTCAAATATTATATTAAAGGTAAAAGAAAAACAAAATTTGTTGGAAATAGTTAACCCTTTGGAAAGACTGGAGAAATTAATTGTTATATTAAAAAAAGAGATAAATATCTTAGAATTAGAAAAAAAGATACAAGAAAGAGTAGAGGTAAATTTAGAAAATTATCAAAAAGAGTATTACCTAAAAGAACAATTAAAAGAAATAAAAAAAGAATTAGGAGATAACGAAGATAATTATTCAGAAGCTGACGAATTTAAAGAGAAAATATTTTCTCTAAAACTTGATAAAGAAGTGGAAGAGAAGTGTATCAAAGAAACAAATCGTTTAGAAAAGATACCGTTTTTGTCTGCCGAGAGCGGAGTAATAATAAATTATTTAGAATGGATCATATCACTTCCCTGGAACAAAAAAACTAACGAGAAATTAGATATAAAAAAAGTAAAAAAAATATTAGATCATGACCATTATGGTTTATTAGATATTAAAGAAAGAATCTTAGAATACCTTGCAGTTAAAAAATTGAGCAATAAACATATAGGGACAATCCTATGTTTAATAGGACCTCCGGGAGTAGGCAAGACATCATTAGCAAAATCAATAGCCCGGGCAATGGGTAGAAAATTTGTAAGAGCTTCCCTGGGAGGTGTACGTGATGAAGCAGAGATACGCGGACACAGAAAAACTTATATAGGTTCTATGCCGGGAAGAATTATACAGGGGATAGTTAGCGTAAAATCTAAAAATCCTGTTTTTTTGTTAGACGAAATTGATAAAATGACTATGGATTTTAGAGGTGATCCTTCCTCTGCTCTATTAGAAGTATTGGACCCTGAGCAAAACAACACTTTTAGAGACCATTATTTAGAAATTCCCTTTGATCTTTCTGAGATAATGTTTATCACCACAGCTAACAATGAAGAGGAAATACCTTATTCTCTAAAAGACAGGATGGAGATAATTAATGTTCCTGGGTATACTGAATATGAAAAATTACAGATTGCTCAGTTATTTTTATTGCCAAAACAATTAGATAATCATGGCTTTAAAAAAGATGATATAGAAATATCAAAAAAGGCCATGAAAAAAATAATCAAGGAATATATTCATGAGGCAGGAGTAAGAAGTTTAGAAAAAGAAATATCATCTATATGCAGAAAGGTTGCTTTGAACGTAGTTTATTTTAAAAAGAACAAGAATAAAAAAGTTAAAATCACACTGAAAAACTTGGAAAGTTATTTGGGAATACCCAAATATAAAGTTGATAAAATTGAAAAGGAAGATACTGTTGGCTTGGCAACAGGTTTAGCCTGGACTGAACTCGGCGGAGAAGTATTATCAGTGGAAACGATAGTAATGCCCGGAAAAGGAAAATTAACCCTTACCGGACAACTGGGAGATGTTATGCAAGAATCAGGGAAAGCTGCCTTAACTTACGCTCGGTCTCGAGCAGCCAAGTTTAAGATTAATAATAAGTTTTACGAAAATTGTGATATTCATGTTCATATTCCGGAAGGAGCGATTCCCAAGGACGGTCCATCAGCCGGGATTACTATGGCTACTTCTTTAATTTCTTCACTTACCGATATCCCAATACGAAAAGATGTAGCTATGACCGGCGAAATTACCTTGAGGGGAAGGGTTTTACCGGTAGGAGGTTTAAAGGAAAAAATACTTGCTGCTTATCAATTTGGTATTAAGACTATCATAATTCCTCAAGATAATATTAAGAATCTAGAAGATTTGCCTAACGATATCAAAAAAAGATTAAAATTTGTTCTAGTAAAGAATGTGGATGAAGTTTTAAAAAATGCTCTTACCAGAAGTCCTTTTTAAAAACAATATTTAGTATATAGTATTTAGTATATACTCGATACTTTCTTTTTAAGTTTTTGACAAATAATCTATACTTATAGTAATATATAAAAAATAAATATGATAAATCTAAGAGGGGAAGAGTAGAATAGAATTAGAAATAATTTTATTCGAAGGTCATCCCCAAGCTGTTAATCTGAATAGAAAGAGTAGGATTAACCGATAGTTACGTTATAACTTAAACATTGAGAGCCTGTTTAATGGGAATATTATAAATATTATAAATATCTTTTTAGACAGGAATTAAGGTGGTACCGCGGATAGACTCCTTTCGTCCTTTTGAGAAACGAAAGGGGTTTTTTGTTTTTAAGCTTAAGGAGGAAAAGGTAATGAAAGAAATAGACACTGAAATACCGTCAGTATACGATCCTAAAAAAGTTGAGGAAAAATGGTATAAATTTTGGTTAGAAAAAGATTATTTTAAAGCAAAAGATAACCATGATAAGGAAAATAATTTTTCTATCGTTATACCCCCGCCCAATGTCACAGGGTCATTACATATCGGTCATGCTTTAAATAATACCCTGCAAGATATTCTAATTAGATGGAAAAAAATGGAAGGTTACAATACTCTTTGGCTTCCGGGGACTGACCATGCCGGAATTGCTACTCAAAATGTAGTAGAAAGAGAAATTGCCAAAGAGGGGAAAAGTAGACACGATTTAGGAAGGGAAAAATTTGTAGAAAGAGTATGGGAATGGAAAAAAGAATATGGAAATAATATAATAAATCAATTAAAAAAATTAGGATTTTCTTGTGATTGGTCAAGATTAAGATTTACCTTAGACGAAGGTCTGTCCAAAGCGGTTAGAAAAGTATTTGTACAATTATATAAAGAAGGACTGATATATCGAGAAAATTACGTAATAAATTGGTGTCCGAGATGTCAGACTGCTTTGGCCGATATTGAAGTAGAATCGATTGAAGAAGATGCAAATCTGTATTATATAAACTATCCTATAAAAGACTCTAAAGGAGAGATTATAACTGTTGCTACTACTCGTCCTGAAACTATGCTTGGTGATACTGCGATAGCAGTTCATCCCGATGATAAAAGATATAAAAAATTTATCGGTAAAACTGCCATATTGCCTTTAATGAATAGAGAGATACCGATAGTAGCTGATAGTTATGTTGACCCTGAGTTTGGGACCGGTGCGGTAAAGATAACTCCTGCTCATGATTTAAACGATTTCGAATTAGGCAAACGTCATAATCTTGCCAGAATTAATTTATTAAATAATGACGGCACCATGAATGAGCAGGCCGGAAAGTTTAAAAATTTAACTGTGTCTAAGTGTCGAGAAAAAGTTTTGAATGAATTAAGAAAAAAAGGATTCTTAAATAAGATCGAAGAATATAAACATTCTATCGGTCATTGTTATAGATGTGGTACTACTATTGAACCATATCTTTCAAAACAATGGTTTGTTAAAATGAAAGAAATTGCTGAACCGGCAATTTCTGCTGTAGAGGAAGGTAGAATCGAATTTATTCCTTCTCGATGGGATAAAGTATATTATGAATGGATGAGAAATATTAAAGATTGGTGTATCTCACGTCAGTTATGGTGGGGACATCGCATCCCGGTCTGGTATTGTCAGGACTGTGGAGAAATAATCGTAGAATTAGAAGATCCTACCATCTGTAAAAAATGTGGAAGTCATAATTTATTGCAAGACCCGGACGTTTTGGATACCTGGTTTAGCTCTGCTTTGTGGCCTTTTTCTACCTTGGGTTGGCCGGAAGAAACAGAAGATTTAAAATCTTTCTATCCAACCTCAGTGTTAGTTACTGGTTTTGATATTATTTTCTTTTGGGTAGCTCGAATGATAATGATGGGTTTAAAGTTCCGTGGTGAAGTACCGTTTAAGCAAGTTTACATAAACCCATTGATTAGAGATGCAGAAGGTAAAAAAATGAGTAAATCCAGTGGAAACGCTATCGATCCTTTAACGGTAATTAATGAATATGGCGCTGATACCCTTCGTATTACCCTGGCCTCTCTAACTATCCAGGGAAATTATATCTCCCTTTCGGAAGAGAGAATTAAAGGATATAGAAATTTCACCAATAAAATATGGAATGTTTCAAGATTTTCTATAATGAATCTCAAGGACTTTGATATTGATAAGATAGATAAAGATAAATTAAAAATGACCTTAGTTGATAAATGGATAATCAGTAAGTTAAATGAAACAATAAAAAGGTCTACTGAATGTCTTAATGAATATAAATATGGAGAAGCCGCTAAAATTATTTATGAATTTGCCTGGAACGAGTTTTGTGATTGGTATATAGAATTCATTAAACCAAGATTATATCAGAAAGAAGAGGTAATAGAAAAACAAACCTCCCAATATATTCTGTGGTCTGTATTAGAAAATACCCTAAGGCTTTTGCATCCCTTTATGCCATTTATAACTGAAGAAATATGGCAAACACTGCCTCACAAGGGGGAAAGCATTATGGTTTCACCTTGGCCGCAATACAAAGAAGAATATGAGAACAAAGATGCAGAAAATAAGATGGAAAAAATAATGGGTATCATTAAAGCTATCCGAAATATTAAGTCAGATATGAATATTCCGTATAGCAAGAAAATTGATTTATATTTAAATGTTCACGAAAAAGATCTATTAAAACTAATAGAAGAGAATACTTATTATATCGAAACTATGATTAAAACAAAATCATTAGAAGCAGGAGAGGGGATCAAAAAACCAGAATATTCGGCTACGGCTGTTTTAGAAGGGATTGAAATATTTATTCCACTAAAAGGTATAATAAATATTTCAGAGGAGATAGCCCGTTTAGAGAAAAAATTAAATAAAATTACTAATGAGCTTAATGTAATTTTCAAAAAAATAAATAATGAGTATTTCCTGTCCAAAGCCCCGGAAGGTATTATAAAAAAAGAAAGAGATAAAGCGGATGATTTAAGAAGTATTAAAGAAAGATTGGAAAATAATTTAAAATCGTTTAAGAGGTAAATGTGATAACTTATACTGAAGCATTGGATTATATTTACGATTTAACTAAATACGGCATAAAGTTAGGACTTGAAAATGTAAAATTATTACTTTTCCTTTTAGGCAACCCTCATAGAAAAATGAAAATAATTCATGTTGCCGGAACAAATGGAAAAGGGTCAACATCTTCCTTGATTAGCTCAATCCTTCAGTCTGATGGTTATAAGGTTGGCCTATATACTTCTCCTCACCTGGTTGATTTTACCGAAAGAATCAAAATTAATAATAAGCAAATAGACAGAAAAAAAGTAAGTGAGCTATTAGAAAGAATCAAACCTTCCATAGATAAGGTTGCCAATACACCTTCCTACGGTCATCCCACCTTCTTTGAAGTCATAACTTCTCTGGCTTTTCTCTATTTTTTCGAAGAACAGATAGATTTTTTAGTTTTAGAAGTAGGATTAGGCGGAAGATTAGATGCTACAAATATTTGCGAACCTTTAATTTCTGTCATTACCCATGTCGATTATGATCATATGGATAAATTAGGAAACAGTTTAAAAGAAATTGCCAGGGAAAAGGGAGGAATCATTAAAGCGGGAGGAATTGTAATATCTTCTACCCAATATAACGAAGCTTATAAGGAAATTAAGAAAATAGCTAAAGAAAAAAAATCCCTTATTTATAGTACGGGGAAGGAAATAAACTATAAAATTATAAAATCTGATACCAAAGGTGTAATATTCGATTTAAAGGGAATCTATCATAATTATAAAAATCTTCATACCCCCTTATTGGGCAGACATCAAGCAGACAATGCTGCTACTGCCATTACGACTGTAGAGGCTCTTAAAAACAAAGGAATAAATATTTCCGAAAAAGCAATAAGAGACGGCTTGGAAAAAGTTAAATGGACAGGGAGATTAGAAATCATCCAGTTTAAACCTACATTGGTATTAGACGGGGCACATAATCCCAGCGGAGTAAAGGTAGCGCGAGATGCCCTAAAAGAGATTTTTTCTTATCAGCGGCTCATTTTGGTATTAGCTATTTTTGCTGATAAAGATTACAAAAAAATGATACAAGTATTAGCACCTGACGCAGATTTAATTATTGCAACTAAAGCAAAAAACCCTCGGGCAGCTTCTCCTCAGGCGATCGCTAAAGAAGCGGCACAATATATGAGCAAGGATAAAATAATAGTTACCGAAGATATTCCTCAGGCCATAAATTGCGCTCTGTCGAATTCCAATGAGGATGATTTAATTTGTATAATCGGATCACTATATACTGTAGGCGAAGCAAAAAAATACTTCAAAAGTAAGGAATACAAATAGTTATGATGAACCTTTCGAATCAAGAAAAAATAACCATAATTTTGTTATTAATACTAATAATAATTGGCGGAGGGATAGTTTTATATAAAAACATTAATAACGAAGATAATTTTAGTATAAATCGTGCTTCAGATATTTCAGAAAATAACCCTGCAATACAAGAAGAAGTTCCACCGCTAATTGTTCATATTACCGGTGCAGTTAAAAACCCCGGTGTTTATCAATTAAAATCAACCGATAGAGTTGTTGATGCAGTAATAATTGCCGGAGGAGAAACTGAGGAGGCAAATTTAGATTTGATTAACCTTGCTGCTCTTCTTAAGGATGGGCAGAAAGTAATTGTTCCTTCTAAAATATATAGCGAAAATGGAGAAGAGATCAGCAAAAATATGGATAACAATGCAGAGGCCATGTATTCTTCTTCTTCGGGTTCTATGTCCGGGAAAATCAATATTAACACGGCTAATGCGACCATGTTACAGGCTTTGCCCGGAATTGGCCCGGTTCTTTCAGAAAGAATAATCGAATATAGAAATCAAAATGGATTATTCGGAGTTATTGATGATATACAAGATGTTTCCGGAATTGCAGAAAAAAAATTTGAAGGAATTAAAGATTTAATTTGTGCCCAATAAAAAATATATCTTCAGACAGCAAATACAATGTTATTAAACCCCTACCTATAATTTTAGCCCTATATATAATAGGAATAATTTATGGTAAATTCATTAGTGTTAATCTGATATTTTTATTTTCGATTATAATATTGTTAACACTAATTTCTATTATAAGTTTTGTAAAGCAGTGGAATACAACCACTGCTTTATTATTTTTAGTAATATTTTTAATCGGCATATTCAATTATAATCTTAATTCCAGCCCGATTGGGGAAAACCATATAGCAAATTTTGTAGAGGATAAGAAGTTAACCATTATTTGTACGGTTTTAGACAAAGAATATTATCCCAATCAAGAGAAAATATCTTTTAAGGTAAAAGCAAGCCAAATAGAAAGAGGAGATTACGCCATTGGAACACAGGGGCTAATATTGGTGAATACCTATTTGGGGGATTGTCCCTATAAATACGGAGATGTGCTAAAGATTAAAGGGAAATTAGAGAAGCCTATAGGACAGAAGAATTTCGGCGAGTTTGATTATGAATTATATTTAGCCCGAGAAAGAATCTTTACTTGCCTAAATATTTGGCAAGAAAAAGATATTCAAAAAATTGGAGAAGATGATTCAAGTTTTTTAGTAACTTTTTCTTTATCAGCAAGAAACAAAATAAAAGAGGTTACAAAACTAACCTTACCACCGCCGTATAGCTATCTTCTTATAGGTATGTTATTAGGTGAAAAAGCTTTTATTCCCGCTGATTTAAAAGAAGTTTTTGCCGAAGCAGGAATTATGCATATATTAGCAGTTTCAGGTTTACATGTAGGTATAATTGCTATGGCTTTACTTTTTTTCTTAAGCATGCTGCGGTTACCAAAGAAGCCTAAACTACTTATCTTGATATCAATTCTAATAATGTATGCCTCCATCACCGGTTTTCGTCCTTCTGTATTAAGGGCTACCATTATGTTTATTTTATTGATAGGTGGGAAATTAATCAACAGAAGCAGAAATCTTAATATTTCTCTATTCTTTGCAGCATTTTTAATTTTGTTATCAAATCCTTTAATACTATATGATGCTGGTTTTCTTTTATCCTTTATCGTAACTTTTTTTATTATAAATTTAGCACCAATTTTGCAAGGATTATTTTCTAAAGTAGTAGTCTGGATTACAAACCCTTTAGCGGTTTCAACAGCTGCCTGGATAGGAATTTTTCCGCTTTCTGCATATTTTTTCACTAAAGTATCTATGATCTCCATTGTTTCTAATATATTTATTATTCCTTTAACCGGGATAGCGGTAATATTAGGATTTGTAACCTTTTTTGTCGGGTTAATAAGCATCTCTCTGGCCAGTATGATTGCCGGTATAAATTATCTGATATTGAATCTAATAACTTTAATAGCAAAATCATTTTCTTCACTTCCTTTTGCCTTCATTTATGTTGCCCAACCTTCAGTTATAGTAATTATTTTATATTATCTAATGGTACTTTTTATTATTGAAATGTTCTGCAAAAAAACACTATCGCAGAAAATAAAGAAAAAAGCCGGCTTAATTGTATTATCGCTTATATTACTGATAATTATTGTTCAAGTGTTTTATCCGGTAGATGACCTTAAAGTAAATTTTATAAATGTTGGAGAGGGAGATTGTATATTAATTGAAGCCCCCGGTAAAACAAATATATTAATCGATGGAGGAGGAACTCCTCTAAGTGATTTTGATGTGGGTAGTAAAATCGTTGTACCTTATTTGAGAAGAAAAGGGATAAATGAGATTGATTTGCTAATCTTAACTCATCCTCATATAGATCATTTAGAAGGAGTATTACCGGTATTGGAGGAGCTTAAAGTAGATGCGGTCTTAGATAGCGGATTAAACTGTGATTTATCAGAATATGAAGAGTTTATCTCTGTAATACAAGCAAAAGGCATACCATATCATAAAGCTAAAGCCGGAGATAATATTATTTTTAATAACAGTTTGGAAATATTTTTACTTAATCCCCTGTATGATTCTGATTCTTATGATGAATCTGATTTTAATAATGCGTCAATTGTGGTAAAATTATTTTATAAAGATGCAGATTTTCTTTTTTCCGGAGATATAGAGGAATCTGCTGAAAAAAAATTATTGGTTTGGCAGAATATTTTACAGAGTGATATATTAAAAGTTGGCCATCACGGAAGTTCGACTTCCACTACATTGGAATTTTTAGATAAGGTTAATCCAAGTATCGCAGTTATTACTGTAGGTAAAAATAATTTTGGGCATCCTTCGCAGAAAATTATAGAAAGATTAGAAGATAAGAACATACAAATATATCGGACAGATAAAGATGGAACGATAGTTATAAGAACAAACGGCCAGCAATATTGGATAAAAACACTGAAGGGAAACAATTAAAATGAACCAGGGTAAATGTATAAATTACGAAGATGTATTAAGCCTTACAAAACAAGAGAAGATTTACCCTGTTTATCTGCTTTATGGAAATGAAAATTATTTAAAAGAAGACATTTCAAAAAAACTTAGAAACAGATTAATTGACCCTGCTTATAGAGAGTTAAGTTATACGGTTTTTTATGGTGAAAAATTATCTATAAATGAAGTAATAAATGATCTAGAAACACTGCCAATGATATCGAAACATAAATTATTAGTTATAAAAGAAGCAGAAAAAATTAATAAAAATGATGAGACGAAATTAATAGATTATTTTAACCGACTAAGTTTAAAAAACAATTTTTCAACTCTAATAATCATTTATAAAGAAGGCAAACCAAGCAAAGGACTAATCACGGCAATTAAAAGGATGGGGATAGCAGTTAATTTCAGCGTAACGGATAAAGCGAAATTAGCCTCATGGATAAAATCTAAATTCATGCAGAGTAATAAAAAAATTAGTCAGGAGGCTCTATTTTATTTACAATCTATAGCTGGTTCTGATTTAGGCCGTCTTTTTAATGAAATAGAAAAAATAGATATTTATACGAAAGATCAAAAAACAATAGAAAAAGAAGATGTTATGATAACGATTGGTGGTTCAGAGGCAGTTAATATATTTAAAGTATTAGATTCTGTTGGAGATAAAGATATAAAAAATGCAATGGACGGTTTGGTAAAATTAAATCAAGGTTACCTTCATCATTTAGCCATATTTGCGATGATCTACAGGCAAATAAAACTTATACTTCAGACAAAATTATTAATTGCAAACGGATCTAACAATAAAGAAGTAGAAAAGAAATTAAGACTTCCTTACTTTATTGTCAATAAAGTAGTAAAACAGTCTGAAAAATATACTTTTAAGGAAATTTGTAAATCTTATGAATTATTGAATATTGCCGACCTTGAATTTAAAAACAGCCAGAAGGAACCAAAGATTATTTTAGAAGAATTAGTTGTGAACATTGTAAGATACAGTGACAAGTAATAAGTGATGAGTAAATATTGTATCATACAACATGTAAGTTAGCTGGTTAGTTGGTTAAGAAAATAGAGAATAGAAATCAGGCGTCAGAATAAGATAGTATATTATAATGATAAAATAGTAAAATAAAAAGGGTCGGATAAATCCGACCCGTAAATTAAAAATATTTTTTATTTTTTTATTATGATTTTGCTTCGGTAGTTTCAGTTTTTTTTGTTTCTGGTTTTTTTACAACTTTAGCAGTCTCTTTAGCTACTGGTTTTTCTTTGGGTTCAGCTGTTTTGGTAGTAACAATTTTTTCCTTAGGGGCTGCTGCTTTTTTAGCGACTGGTTTTTTCACAACTTTTACTGTTTTTTTAGGAACAATAGGTGCAGATTTTTTTACCGTTCCCGGTTCTACTAAAGTATTTAGTTTTTTGGTCAGGTTTGCTTTCTGGCGAGAAGCAGTATTTTTACGCAAAATACCTTTATTGACAGATTTGTCTAAAATTGAAACAGCATCTTTAAAATATTTACTTATTTCTTCTTTGTTTTTTTCCGAAAGAGCAAGATCGAATTTTTTAATGCTGCTTTTTACTTTTGATTTATAAGACATATTTCTTAAATGGCTTTTTTCAGAGGTTTTAACTCTTTTTATTGCTGATTTTATTTGAGGCATAATTATTTCCTTTCGATAATATTAATTTTACTTGGTAATTTTAACATTATTTCAATTTAAAATCAAGCCTTAATCAGTATATAGTATATAGTATCAAGTATCTAGCAAAGAGAGAAGATAAAAGAGAGAGAAAAAAGGAGTTTGATGGAGACAAAATATAAAATTGCCAAATATGCAGGCATAGTAATTATTGCCACTATATTTTGCAGAATATTAGGTTTGGGCAGAGAAATAGTGATTTCCAATAGATTTGGAGCAGGAATTGAAACAGATGCCTTTTTTATCGCCTTTATGATACCTAATCTGCTGAGGAGTTTTTTAGGGGAGGGCGCCTTAAATTCAGCTTTCATACCCATTTTTGCAGAGTATTTAACTAATAATGATAGAAAAAAAGCTGAATATTTTGCCAGCAATGTTTTAAATATTTTGATTATAATTTTAATAATTGTGGTAATTTTAGGTATTTGGGGAGCCCCTTTGCTAATTAATATAATTGCTATCGGCTTTAAAAGCAATATGTATAAATATCAATTAGCCATAACTCTCACCAGAATTATATTCCCTTATGTTGGTTTTGTGGCAGTTGCGGCTTTATTTATGGGAATATTGAATTCTTATAATCATTTTTTAGTGCCTGCCTTAGCGCCGGCTATGTTAAATATTTCTGTTATTGTTTTTGCTATTACTTTAAGTTACAAATATGGTATATATAGCATTGCCTGGGGAGTAATTTTGGGGGGGATAGGTCAGGCGTTAATACAAGTCCCGGCATTAACAAGAAAAAAAATAAAATATAGTTTTACGGTAGACTTTAATGATCCGGGAGTAAAGAAATTACTAAAACTACTAATACCAGCAATGATAGGCCTGGCTATTACTCAGATTAATGTTATAGTGGATAGGACAATTGCTTCTACTTTAATTGATGGAAGCATTTCGGCTTTGTATTATTCCAACAGATTGGTACAATTTCCTCTGGGAGCATTTGGAATTGCTATATCTATTGCTATCTTTCCTACGCTTGCAAAACAGACGGCAGAAAATGATATTGCTGAATTTAAAAAATCATTATTATTTGGTCTAAAAATGTTATTATTTATCACTATTCCGTCGGCTGTGGGATTAATAGTGTTAAAGGATTCATTGATTCGTTTAATATACGAACATGGTATGTTCAGCAGAGTGGCAACCAATATGACTGCAAGTGCCTTATTGTATTATTCTATCGGTCTGTTTGCCTATGCCTGTGCTCGATTGATAACCATGTCTTTTTATGCTTTAAAAGATACCAAAACTCCGGTAAAAATTGGAATCTTTATAGTATTTATAAATATTGCTTTAGATTTAATATTAGTAAAATATTTAGCTCACTCCGGTTTAGCCTTAGCTACATCAGTAGCAGCTATACTAAATCTGATTATATTATTAAAAGTTTTACAGGGCAAAATTGGGGACTTTGAATTAAAATCCCAATTATCATTTTTGATAAAAATTATTATATCTTCAATATTTTTAGGAATAATCTGTGTTTTGGTTAGTAATTATTTTGGTAAGGTATTAGACTTAAGTTATAAATATAATCAGATTATTCAAGTAACTGCCTCGATTTTTAGTGGAGGTTTGGTATATTTTATTATTAGTTATATGCTGGACGTAAAAGAAGTTAGAAATTTAAGGCAAACTATAAAAACAATCTTAAGGAGTAAGAATTAAATAATGCTAAAAGATTATCATTGCAACATTGAAAATATCAGGAATTTTTCTATAATCGCTCATATTGATCACGGAAAATCAACCATAGCTGATAGATTGTTGGAATTTACCGGAACAATTTCCGAGAGAGAAAAAAGAGAACAGATATTGGACGATATGGATTTAGAAAGAGAAAAGGGGATAACCATTAAATCAAAAGCAGTAAGATTATATTACCACTCCAAGGATGGGAAGGAATATATTTTAAATTTAATTGATACCCCCGGACATGTTGATTTTTCCTATGAAGTATCTCGTAGTCTTGCGGCATGTGAGGGTGCTTTGTTGATCGTTGATGCATCTCAAGGAGTACAAGCACAAACCATAGCCAATATTAATTTAGCAATAAAAAGTAATTTGAAAATAATTCCGATAATTAATAAAATTGATCTTATCTCAGCAAACCCGGACAGAGTTGCCAAAGAATTGCAGAATATTTCAGAAATAAAAGGAGAGGAAATAATTTTAGCGAGTGCCAAAGAAGGAATCGGTACTTCTGATATTTTAGAAGCAATAGTAAATAAAATTCCACAACCAAAAGGAAGTTCGAGTTTTCCCTTAAGAGCACTTATATTTGACTCGGTCTACAATCCATACAAAGGAACTATTGTCTACGTTAAGGTAGTAGATGGGATTATAAAGCCGGGTATGTTTATTCAAACCATGTCTAACAACATAAAATATGAAGTGATGGAAATAGGAATTTTTCGCCCCAAAATGCAGCCCATAAAAGAACTTAATGCCGGAGAAGTGGGATACATAATAGCCGGGTTTAAAAATATTAAAGATACTCATGTAGGTGATACTATTATCGATGCTTCCAACCCCTCGCGAGTGGGCCTTCCCGGATATAAAAAGGTTACCCCTTTGGTTTTCTGCAGCATTTATCCGATTGATAATAAGGAGTATGAAAACCTTAAAGATGCATTGGATAAGCTTAAATTAAATGATTCCTCTCTTTTTAGTGAAGCTGAAACATCAGAAGCTTTAGGGTTTGGTTTTAGGTGTGGATTTTTGGGTTTATTACATATGGAGATTATTCAGGAAAGGTTGGAAAGAGAATATGATTTAGGTTTAATCGCAACTACACCCAGCGTAATGTATCAAGTAACTAAAAAAGATGGAGAAGCTATAAAAATAAGTAACCCCGTCTCTTTTCCTCCAAAAAATGAAATTACAAAAATTGAAGAACCATACGTAAAAGTAAACATTATAACTCCCAGTAAGTGTATTGGTGGAATTATGGATTTAGTTAAGGAAAGAAGGGGAAGCTTTAAAAATATGGAATATATCGACGAAAAGATATTAAGATTAGATTATGAGCTCCCCTTAAATGAAATTATTTTAGATTTCAATGATAAATTGAAATCAATAAGCAGCGGATATGCTTCTCTTGATTATGAACTTATAGGATATCAGCCCTCTGAATTGGCAAAAGTCGATATATTGGTCAATCATCAGTTAGTGGATGCTCTGTCTTTTGTCGTACATAAAGATAAGGCGTATACACGGGCAAGGAAGATAGTAGAAAAACTAAAAGAAGTTATCCCTCGCCAGATGTATGAAGTTCCGCTACAAGCGACGATTGAAGGAACGATTATTGCTCGAGAAACTATAAAAGCATTAAAAAAAGATGTAACAGCCAAATGTTACGGAGGAGATATTACCCGCAAAAGAAAGCTTTTAGAAAAACAAAAAGCCGGGAAAAAAAGAATGAAAAAATTTGGAAAAGTTGAAATTCCACAAGAAGCATTTTTAGGAATATTAAAAATTGATTAGGGGATGACTAATGAAACTAGGATTGTATCTACATTTTCCTTATTGTGTAGCAAAATGTCCTTACTGTGACTTTAATTCTTACCAATTGAAAGAAGATAATCAGATTTCCTCCTACATCCCCGCTTTATATCAGGAAATAACCGCTTATTCTAAAAAATTAAAAAAGAGCAATGTAAAGGCTATTTATTTAGGCGGTGGCACCCCTACTATTTTATCAGGAGCTCAAATTTGTAATATATTGGAATTTTGTAAAGATAAATTTACAATTGATAAAAACGCAGAGATAACCATAGAAGCAAATCCGGGAACATTAGATGGTGAAAAAATAAAGCTGCTAATCGAATCGGGAATAAACAGGTTAAGTTTAGGAGCACAGAGTTTCAATAATTTATTTTTAAAAAAATTGGGCAGAATACATGATACGCAAGAGATTATTGATTCATATTATTTGGCTCGAGAGGCAGGATTTAACAATATCAATATAGATATAATGTTTGCCTTACCTGAGCAAACCACTGAAGATCTTCAAGCTACATTAAAAAAAGCTGTTTCCTTAAAACCAGACCACTTATCACTATATAATTTGACTCTAAAACCAGGAACGGAGTATTATAAGGAAGATAAAAGGGGAAAGTTAAAACTACCTACTGAGGATGAAGAATTCGACATGTATAACTGGGCAATAAATTATTTGGAAGAGAATGGTTTTGAGCACTATGAGATAGCAAATTTTGCACGTCCTCATAAGAGATCGGAGCATAATCTAATTTATTGGCAGAATAAACCATATTTGGGGATAGGAGCAGGAGCATTTTCTTTCATAAGAGGGTATCGATATATGAATTATGAAAACCCGGCAAGATATATAAAAGAGATAATGGGTGGAAAATTGCCTATAGATAATGGTGAAAAGTTATCTTTAAGAAAAAGAATGATAGAAACCATAATTTTGGGCTTAAGGACAAACGATGGAATAAGTTGTAAAGAATTCGCAAAAAGATTTAAAGTTGATATTTATAATACTTTCTATAAACAAATCAAAAAATTAGTTAATACAGGGTTATTACAAAAAGATGATTGTAAGATAAAATTAACCAGAAGGGGTATTTTCCTGGCTGATACTGTTTTTAGGGAATTTGTTGATTGATTTTTTCAAAATATCTTGACAAATAGAATCTATAATGATATCTTATTTAAGGCAATTAGCACTCTCCCTATGAGAGTGCTAAACGAGGCGTAAAGATGGAATTAAATGAAAGAATGAAAAATATATTAACAGCAGTGGTACATAGATATATTACTACCGCTGAACCGGTTAGTTCGGCTATAATTGCAGAAAAATATAATTTGAATTTAAGTACTGCCACGATAAGACATGAAATGTATCTATTAGAAAAATATGATTATTTATGGCAGCCGCATATTTCGTCAGGAAGAATTCCCACCGATAAAGGTTATCGATTTTATGTAGATAATTTGATGGTAAAAAACTACTTAAAAGAAAAAGAAAAGAGAGAAATTATCCGGATTTATAGAAAAAACAAAGAGTTTGAAGAAACGATGAAGATAACTTCTCAATTATTATCCAAATTAACCGATAATATAGGAGTCGTATTGGCACCGGTTATTTATAATAATACAGTAAATAATATTCAGTTTGTAGCGATAGGAAATAATCGTATCCTAACAGTTATAATTACCGATGCAGGACTGGTCTGCCAAAAAATAATTAACGTTTCCGGAGAAATAAATAAAGATAGATTGAACTATCTATCTAATTTCATTAATAGCAAATTAGCAGAAAAAGATATAACTATAACAAATTTGAATAATATGCTATTGGATGAATTGGATAAAATTATATCATTTCAGGAAAAATTTAGTTATATTCATAATTTTTTAGAAGAATGCTTTGATTTTGAATATTCTGAAAATAAAGTTTATTTAGATGGCAGAATGAATATAATAAAACACCCTGAATTTAAAGAAACAGATAAATTAAATTATATATTATCATTAATTGAAGAAGAAAATATATTAGCCGATACGATAAGGGGATATTTAGGATTTAGAAAGACTAAAATAATTATCGGCAAAGAAAGCAAACTAAAGGAAATGCAAAATTGCAGTCTGGTAACAAGTGAATACAGCATTAAAGGCAAACCGGCTGGAGCAATAGGAATTTTAGGCCCAACCAGGATGGATTATCCCAGAATGGTTTCTATTGCTGAATATATTTCGGATAAATTAAGTGAGATATTATCAGAATTTTAAGATTTTTTCATAAGGTTCATTCTCGGGGGATTAATGATGTTTAAAAAAAAGGATAAAAAGGAATTTCAGGAAAAAGCAAAATTAACAGAAAGCAAAAAATATAAATCAATGAATAAAGAAGAAATAATCCGAAAATTAATAGAAAAAGAAAAACTATTTCAAGATGCAGAAGAGGAATTATCAGAAAGCAGGAAGATAGTTCAGGAAGAAAATGATTTATCCCATGAATATCTGGGGCGTTTGGAAAGATTGCAAGCTGATTTTGATAATTACAAAAAACGGCAGGAGAAAAAACAGAAGGAATTTATTGAATTTGCTAACGAAAGACTTATAAGTAATTTGTTAACTGTATTGGATAATCTGGAAAGAGCCTTAGGTTCTGCTAAAAATAATAAAAACTCAAAGGCTATAAAAGAAGGTGTTACTAATATTTTAAAAGAATTTCATAATATTTTAAATAAAGAAGGGGTTAAACCTATGCAATCAATTGGGCATATATTTGACCCTTATAAACATGAAGCGGTAATGAGAGTAGACACAGAAAAATATTCTGAAGATACAGTTACCGAAGAATTTCAAAAAGGTTACTATATAAAATCTAAAGTATTAAGACCGGCAATGGTAAAAGTCGCGGTTTCAACTAAAGAGAAAAAGGAAACTGAAATAAAATAATTTAAAAAAAAAGATTAAGAAAAGGAGAGATAATATCATGGGAAAAATAATTGGAATCGATTTAGGGACAACTAATTCTGTTGTCGCAGTTATAGAAGGCGGAAAACCTGTTATAATAGAAAATGCAGAAGGTGGCCGAACCACTCCTTCTATAGTTGCATTTACTAAAAAAGGTGAAAGGTTAGTGGGCTTGTTAGCTAAAAGACAAGCAGTTACAAACCCCGAAAATACCATATTTTCAGTTAAAAGACTTATTGGCAGAAGATACAATGATGAAGAAATACAAAAGGCAAAGAAGTATTTACCCTTTAAATTAGTTCCCGGAGGGCATACTGATGTTAAAATTGAAGCCAAGGGTAAGACATACAGTCCACAGGAAATTTCAGCTATGATACTACAAAAGCTTAAAAAATCTGCCGAAGATCATGTTGGGGAAAAAATAAATGACGCAGTAATTACTGTACCAGCGTATTTTGATGACAACCAAAGAGAAGCAACTAAAAACGCGGGGAAAATCGCCGGTTTAAATGTTTTAAGAATTATAAATGAGCCGACAGCCGCTGCTTTTGCTTACGGGTTTGAAAAGAAAAAAAATGAAAAAGTAGCAGTTTATGATCTTGGAGGCGGAACTTTTGACATATCTATTTTAGATATTGGCGAAGAGGGAGTCTATGAGGTTAAATCTACCAACGGAAATACCTTCCTGGGTGGTGACGATTTTGACCAAAAAATAATACACTGGTTAGTGGATAGTTTCAAAAAAGAAAATGGAGTAGATCTAAAAAATGACCAAATGGCTTTGCAAAGATTGAAGGAAGCAGCAGAAAAAGCAAAATGCGAATTATCTTCATCATTAGAAACTGAAATTAATTTACCTTTCATTACTGCTGATGCCAGTGGTCCAAAACATTTAACCGTTACCCTCACCAGAGCTAAATTAGAACAGCTTACCGCTGACCTTATCGAGAGTACCATAGAACCCTGTAATAAAGCACTCAAAGACGCTAAATTAAAGGCGGAGGATATTGATGAAGTAATTTTGGTTGGCGGGCAAACCAGAATGCCCAAAGTACAGGAAACGGTAAAGAAAATATTTGGAAAAGAGGCAAATAAAGGGGTTAATCCTGATGAAGTAGTAGCAATAGGCGCAGCGATTCAAGCTGGAATTTTAGGAGGTGAAGTAAAGTCTGACATTCTATTGCTGGATGTTACACCTCTATCTTTAGGTATAGAAACTTTAGGTGGGGTAGCAACTAGACTAATTGAAAAAAATACCACTATACCTACTTCCAAGAGCCAGATATTTTCAACCGCTGCTGATAACCAGAGCGCGGTAGATATAAATGTATTGCAAGGTGAAAGGTCTATGGCCAAAGATGATATCAGTTTAGGAAGATTTCAACTGATTGGCATACCTCTAGCCCCAAGGGGGCTTCCCCAAATCGAAGTAACCTTTGATATAGATGCCAGTGGTATTGTTAATGTTAAAGCTAAGGACTTAGGTACCGGGAAAGAACAAAAAATAACTATTACTACATCAAGCGGATTAACTGATGAAGAAATAGATAAAAAAATAAAAGAATCAGAAAAATTCGCTGAAGAAGACAAGAAATTAAAGGAAAAGGTAGAAGTTAGAAATCAGGCAGATACTCTGATTTATTCTGTGGAAAAAACTCTAAAAGAATCCAGCGATAAGATTGGCGAAGAAGAGAAAACCAATATAAATGAAAACATAAAAGATATTAAAAAAGCCTTAGAAGAGGACGATATAGAAAAAATTAAATCGGATATCGAAAAATTAACTACTTCTTCACATAAACTTGCTGAAGAGATTTATAAAAAAGCATCAGCAGAAAAACAACAACAGGAAGCAGCTAAAGAAGGCGAAAAGAGTAACCAGTCTGAAACCGAAGAAAAGACAGTCGAAGAAGATGAAGAAAAAGTAGTTGATGCTGATTATGAAGTAGAGAAGGACGAAGACAAGAAGTAATAGCGTATAGCGTGCAGCGTATAGTTAAGAAAATAGAAGAAAGATAAGGTCGTAAGGTACAAGTATGGGCAGACCTTGTGTCTGCCCATAATGAATAATGCGCGATAAGTAATTTGTAGGGGCTCGATTCATCGAGCCCGCGTCTATTTAAAGGCGGAGGAACCCGCGTAAATTCGGTTTATGAACCCGGACGATAACGAAAGGAAAATATTAATTGACAAAAAGAGATTATTATGAAGTTTTAGATATAAAAAAAGGGGCTTCCCCTGAGGAAATAAAAAAAGCTTATAGAAAGCTTGCCCTTAAATATCACCCTGATAGAAATTCATCTGACAGCAATGCAGAAGATAAATTTAAGGAAATTAACGAAGCCTATCAGGTACTAAGTAACCCGGAAAAGAAGGCAGGATATGATCAATTTGGTTCAGCTGAAGGCATGGGAGGATTTAATTCTCAGGGAAGAGGTTTTTCTGATTTTGGCGATTTTGGTGATATCTTTGATTCTTTCTTTGGAGCAAGAACTCGAGGAAGTGGAAGAGGAACTCGTTCCCAAAGAGGAGCTAACTTAAGATATAATTTAGAAATAAATTTCGAAGATGCTGCCTTTGGTAAAGAAACTAAAATTGAAGTTCCCAGTTGGGAAAACTGTTCAATATGCAAAGGAAGCGGAGCTAAACCTGGGACATCTCCACAGACCTGCACTGATTGCCACGGTACAGGGGAGATAAAAAGTACTCAAAATACAATGTTCGGCCAATTTGTTAATGTAAAAACCTGCCCCCGGTGTGCAGGTGAAGGAAAAATAATAAAGGAAGTATGTACCAATTGTAGTGGTACGGGAAAAGTAAAGAAAAATAGAATAGTAAAAGTAAAAATACCTGCTGGTGTCGATACCGGTCACCAATTACGAATAACCGGAATGGGTGAACCCGGAGAACGAGGAGGATCCTCCGGAGATTTATATATTGTTTTATACATAAAACCTCATAAAATATTTAACCGCAACGGAATAGATATTAATTGTAGCCATTCAATTAGTTTTGTAAAGGCAGCATTGGGTGGTACAACAACTGTCCCTACCTTAGAAGAAAAGGCAAAACTAAAAATTCCTGCTGGCACTCAACCAAATAGTGTTTTTAGGCTTAGAGGAAAAGGAATATTTAAAATTGGAACTAAGCAGCGAGGGAATCAATATATTAAAATTAAAGTGGAAGTACCTAAAAAGATGAATGAGAAACAAAAAAATGTATTGTTAAAATATGCAGAGTTAAACGGTGAAGATTTAGAGACATTAGGAGAGAAAGGTATTTTTGATAAAATTAAAAATGCTTTAGGATAGAATAAAAAAGGAGGAGTAATTATTACTAAAGTTGCCCTCAAAACACTTGGATGCAAAGTAAACCAATATGAAACAGAAAGTATTATCAGTATTTTACAAGATAAAGGATTTCAAATAGTAGATTTTCACCAAAATGCTGACATATATATAATAAATACCTGTACGGTCACTCAGGAAGCGGATAGAAAATCTAAGCAAATGATAAGAAAAGCTATCCGTCAAAATAGAAAATCAAAAATAATCGTAACCGGCTGCTATGCACAATCTGACTACGAAGACTTACAAAAGATAGAAGGCATCAGTCTGATAGCCGGGAATGGGGAAAAAAATGATATCTTACAACTATTAGAAAAAAATGATTTCCCTGATCCGGTTATTAGAGTAAAGCCTGCAAAATATCTGAAAAAATACGACAATATACTTAAAAATAAATCAAGCAGTTTGCATACCCGTGCATTGCTTAAAATTCAGGATGGTTGTAACAGATTCTGTACTTATTGTAAAGTTCCGTATGTTAGGGGTCCTGCTCGGAGTAGACCCGTAGAAGATGTATTGGAAGAAGTTTCCTCTTTAAGTAGTAATGGGATTAAAGAAGTAGTCCTCACAGGAATTAATTTGGGCACCTACGGCAGAGATATAGATAAAGGAAAAATAAATTTAGCAAAATTAATTTCTCTGATTAACAGCATTAAGGGAATAAAAAGAATTCGTTTAAGTTCAATAGAATTAGTAGACATCGATGCTGAATTGTTAGATGTTTTTAAAAATTGTTCTAAGTTTTGCCATCACCTTCATATTCCTCTACAAAGTGGAGACGATAAAATTCTTAATCTTATGAATCGCCCTTACGATACCTCGATTTTTTATCAAAAGATCTCCCTGATAAAAGAAACAGTACCCGATATAGCCATTACTACTGATATTATGGTTGGTTTCCCCAATGAAGACGATAATAGTTTCAGTAAAACCGTTAGTTTTGTTAGAAAAATACACTTTGCAAAAATGCACGTTTTTAAATATTCTAATCGTAAAAAATGCGTAGCAGCTTTACTGCCCAATAAAATCGATAATATAGCAAAAAAAGAAAGAAGTAAAAAGCTGCAAGAATTATCCAAAGAATTATTTTATGATTTCCAAAAAAATTTCCTAAATTCAATTACTGAAATCTTGGTTGAGGACGAGATAAAAGACGAAGAAGGAAGAATTTATTCCCGCGGTACCACCTCTAATTATATTAAAGTGCTAATTCCTGCTTTTACCGGCAAAAGAGGTGAAATAGTTAGTGTTAAATTAAATAAAATATTTTCTAATTATATCGTTTCTTCAGTGCAAACTTTAGTGGGGTAGTTAGAAGAAAAAATAGATACGAAAAAATTGCCAAAATAATAGTTTTATGTTATAATTATTGTGCTTAAGTAAAAAGTTCGTTCTCTTCAAAAGAGTGGTATCCGAGACCACTCTTTTGTTATATATTAGGCAATTATTTCACTTGATACATTTTAATAGGAAGGAGGATATAATATATTGTCCATGAAAGTAGATTTAGCAAAAGTACTAGATGAATTGGAAAAAGAAAAAGGAATACCTAAAGATATATTAATAGGTGCGATTGAATCTGCAATACTTTCGGCATATAAAAAAAATTATTTAAGCAATGTAGAAAATATAAAAATAGATATTTCTAAAGACAGCGGAGTGATTAAAGTTTTTACCGATAAAATAATTGTAGACAAAGTTTCAAACCATTTAAAAGAAATTAGTATAGATGAATTACCAAAAAAAGATAAGGAAAAATATAATATTGGGGATACAATTTTAATAGAAACTACCCCTACAGAATTTGGAAGAATAGCTACTCAAACAGCAAAACAGGTAATAGTCCAAAAAATTAGAGAAGCTGAAAGAAATGTAATTTATGAAAAATATATCGATAAAGTGAGAGATATTGTTACCGGAGTCGTGTTGAGGGCAGAGTATGGAAACGTAATTATAGATTTAGGAAGAACGGAAGCCATTCTTTTATCTAACGAACAAATTAAAAATGAAGAATATTACAAAGGGAGAAGAATTAAAATTTATATCCTTGAGGTAACAAGAACATCTAAGGGTCCCAAGATAATTGCATCCAGATCCCATCCCGAATTATTAAAACGTTTGTTTGAATTAGAAATCCCCGAGATTCATGAGGGGCTTGTTGAGATTAAGAATATTGCTCGCGAAGCAGGCAAGCGCTCAAAAGTTGCAGTTTGTTCTAATGACGAAAAGGTAGACCCGATAGGGGCATGCATAGGCGATAGGGGTTCACGAATAAAATTAATTATGCAGGAATTAAAAGATGAAAAAATTGATGTTGTAAAATGGAGTGACGATGAAAAAACATTAATCGCTAATTCCTTAAGTCCGGCTAAAGTTTTAGAAGTAGGTCTTTTTGAAAAAGAAAAGACTGCTACAGTAATTGTACCAGATCAGCAACTTTCTTTAGCAATTGGAAAAGCAGGACAAAATGCCAGGCTTGCTGCAAAATTAACCGGATGGAAAATAGATATAAAAAGTGAATCAGAGTACAAGGATGAGAAAGAGCCGGATTCGAAAAACGATCTTGAAAAAAATGATTTAGAGAAAAAATAAAAAATGATAAAAAATCTAAAGATACCTGTAAGAACTTGTATCGGTTGTAAATGTAAAAAACCAAAAAAAGAGATGATTAGAATAATAAGAACGCCTGATGGACAAATTGAAATTGATGAGACGGGTAAAAAATCAGGAAGGGGAGCTTATATTTGCGGTGACGTTAAATGTTTGGATATTGTTCTTAAGGAGAATAGTTTAAAAAAATCCTTAAAGCAAGATATTACGTTAAAAACGCTTGATGATTTAAGAAAGGCTTTTTTAAAAAATATAGATGCAAGCACAGATGATATTAGTTAATTGGTTAAGAAAATAAAAACAATTTAATCGGTGAATTAACTAACCGGTTAACTAAATTGACTGGGAGACTGGTGGACAGGAAGGCCGGTAGACTGAATTAATTGGTAAATTGGTCAATTAACCAATATAAGATAATAATTTTTGATATAATGATGTTATAAAAAGAGTTATATAACTTATTGTGGAGGCGATATACAATGAAGATGAGAGTGTATGAATTAGCTGAAGATTTAAAAATGCCAGCCAAAGAGCTGTTAGGATTTTTAAATAAAGAAGGAATTAAAGTTAAAAATCATATGAGTGCTTTAGATGAAGATACTGTAGAATTAATTAAAGAAATTATTGATGCTGAAAAAGGGGGAAAGGCAAAAGAAAAGAATAAACAATTAAAAGTTTTAAAAATCACTAAGCTTCCGAATTTAAAGGAACTTTCCTCACAGTTAAAAATATCTTTATCAGAGTTAATACAAAAAATTATACAATTTGGAACAATAAGTTCTATTGACAAGGAAGTTTCTGTAAATATTTTAAAAAATATCGCTAAGGAATACGGGTATAAAGTAGAATTATCTGATAAACTAAAAAGTAAAAGTAACCTCCAAAAAAAGGATAAAGCTATAAAATTAATTGCAAAACCTCCTGTCGTTACTGTAATAGGACATGTTGACCATGGTAAAACTACTCTTCTTGATGCCATTCGAAAGACAGATGTCACCAAAGGAGAAGTGGGGGGGATTACGCAGCGAATCGGAGCGTACCAAATCAAAATTGCTAATAACATAATTGTATTTATAGATACTCCGGGACATGAGGCTTTCACCACAATGAGGGCTCGAGGAGTAAAAGCCACAGACGTTGCAGTTTTAGTTGTGGCAGCAGATGATGGAGTAATGCCTCAAACCGTTGAAGCAATTAACCATGCAAAAGCAGCGAATGTTCCTATTATCGTAGCAATAAATAAAATTGACAAAGCTAATGCTAATGTAGAAAAAGTTAAAAAAGAGCTGACCAAATATGAATTAGTTTCCGAAGAATGGGGAGGAGAAACTCTAATGGTGGAAGTTTCTGCCCTTCAAAACAAAGGTATTGAAAAATTATTGGAAGCTATTTTGTTACAAGCAGAGATATTAGACTTGAAGGCAAATCCGGATATTCCGGCAAAAGGCTTAATAATGGAAACGAAATTAGACAAGAAAAGAGGAATTATCGCTTCAGTATTAATTCAAGATGGGTCACTGAAGGTTGGCGATTATTTCATTGCAGGATTATACTATGGTAAAATCAGAAGCCTTATTGACGACAAGGGGAAAAGCATTCGAAAAGCAGGACCTTCAACTCCGGTTGAGATTATAGGTTTTGGTAAAATGCCCCAGGCAGGTGATTACTTCCAAATAGTACCTGATGATAAGCTCGCTAAAATTATAATTAACGAAAGAGAGGAAGAGGGAAGAAGTAAAGTAGTAGAAGAAGTAGAAATCTCTTTGGACAATTTATTTTTAGAGATAAAAGAAGGAAAAATAGATAAGTTAAATATAATTTTAAAGACAGACACGCAAGGTTCATTAGATGCTTTGCAAGAAGCTATAAAGAAGATAAAAATTGAAAATGAAGAGGTAAAAATTGACATAATACACGCAGGTGTAGGAAATATTAACGAAACAGATGTCATGTTAGCCTCTGCTTCCAAGGCAATAATAATTGGTTTTAATATTCGCCCTAGTATAAATATCCAAAAAATAGCTAAGTCCGAAAAGGTAGACATCAGATTACATAAAATCATATATAATTTAGTAGATGAAATTAGGTCCGCTTTAAAAGGATTATTGAAACCGAAAATCGAAGAATATGTCTGCGGACAAGCAGAAGTTAGGGAAATATTTAAAATACCTAAGATTGGCACTATTGCAGGAAGTTATGTATTAAGCGGAAAGCTATCAAATAAAGATAATATACGAGTGATAAGAGACGGTAAATTAATATATGAAAGTAAAGTTTCTTCGCTAAAACGATTTAAAGAAGATGTAAAAGAAGTTAATACTGATTTTGAATGCGGAATCGGCGTAGAAAATTTTAATGATATAAAGTTAAAGGACATACTCGAATTTTATACTTTTAGAGAAATTAAAGAAAAATAAACCTAGCCTGGAAAACTGGTTAAACATTGAACTAGTTTAATTGGTAAATTGGTGAATTGGGGAATTAATAATATGCCACTGCCTAAAAGAAGCGAACATTTAGAAAAATCTCTTTTAAGAGAAGTTAACAATATAATATATCGAAAAATAAACGATCCAAGAATAAAATTTGTCACCCTAACCAGAGTAAAAGTTTCGTCTGACCTAAAGTATGCTGATATTTTTGTGACCATCTTTAATGATAAAAAACAACAAAGAAAAGCTTTAGAAGGACTTAAAAATGCCACAAAGTTTATAAGAGGTGAATTGGGAAAAGATTTAAAAATAAGATATGTACCGAATATAAAATTCGTAATCGATAAGGACTTGAAACAACAATATAAATTATTGAAAATAATTACTGAAATTAATGAACCACAATTAGATTTAAAGAAAGATAAAAATAATGAATAGTTTTGATGAAATTAGCAATGTACTGCAGAAAAACAATAATTTTTTAATTACTTCCCATATAAATTTGGATGGAGATGCAATTGGCTCTGAACTTGCTCTTTATTCCATATTAAAAAAACTAAAGAAGAAACCTATTATATTAAATCAGGGCAAATTGCCAAAAATATATGATTTTTTGCCCGGCGTTAATAAAGTACAATATTTAGAAGATGATTATATTGATACAAAAAATATAGATGTGGGGATAGCACTTGATTGTAGTAATGTCAAAAGAATGGGAAAGACCTACGAAATATTTAAAAACATAAAAACCACAATAAACATTGACCATCATGCGAGCAATGAAAGCTTTGGAGATTTAAATTATGTGGATAGTTCTGTTTCCTCAGTCGGAGAAATTATCTATGAACTGATTAGGTTTATAAATGTAGATTTATTAGATAAAGATATCTCTACCTACTTATTTACCTCTATATTAACTGATACTGGCTCCTTTAGATATTCAAACGTAAGCTCAAGGACATTTAAAATAGCTTCCGATTTAACTTCTTTTGAAATAAAGCCGCATTTAATCGCCGCTAAGATTTACAATAGAAATACCTATCCCGGATTAAAATTATTGGGAGAAGCTCTTTCAACTTTAGAGGCGAATTATTCTAATTATGTTTCATGGATAACTATTACTAGAAAAATGTTAAATAATACTAAAGCAAATGATGAGGAAATAGAAGGAATAGTTGATGTTGCTGCAACTTTAGATAATAATGAAATATCAATATTATTCAAAGAAACTAAAGATAATAAAATAAAGATTAGTTTTCGCTCTAAAGGTAATTTTGACGTAAATAAATTTGCCGGAAAATTTAATGGAGGCGGTCACCCGAATGCTGCCGGTTGTTTATGTTCGGGAAAGATGTATAAAATTAAAGACAAAATTCTTTCCCAACTATTTAAAGAAATAAAGTCTTGTGAAGCAGAATGATGAACGGTATTTTAAACATATTTAAACCAAAAGGAATCAGTTCATATCAAGTCGTGAGAGAAGTTAAAAATATCTTAAATATTTCTAAAGTGGGACATACGGGGACATTAGATCCCTCTGCTTCCGGTGTTTTATTGTTATGTTTAGGACAAGCTACAAAAATAGCTGAATTTTTAGTAGGTACGAAAAAACACTATCAGGGCGAAATGACTTTGGGAATTTCCACGGATTCCCAGGATGCAGAAGGCAAAATAATTGGGAAAAAAGAAGTAAGTACTGATATTGATGAAAAAATGATTAGAGCTATATTCCAAAAATACGAAGGTACAATTAGTCAGATACCTCCGATGTTTTCAGCAGCCCATTTCAAGGGAAAAAGATTGTATCATCTTGCCAGGAAAGGGATAGAAGTAAAAAGAAGTCCTAGGGAAATAAAAATATATCAGTTTAACTTGATAAATTTTGACCAAAGAGTAAATCCGATAGTTAAATTCGAAGTTGTTTGCTCAAAGGGTACATATATTAGAACATTGTGTAATGACATAGGTAATGAATTAGGTTGTGGCGCGCATTTGTCAAGTTTAGTAAGAAAAAAGGTTGGTAATTTTAGCATTGAAAATTCAATGAATTTAGAGGAATTTAAAGAGGATAAAACTTTAGGAAAGAAATATCTTATTAGCATTGATTCCGCTCTTGAAGGATTAAATAAAATAACTGTAAAAAGTGAAGCAACTAAAACCGTTTTGAACGGCGGAGTTATATCACGCGAGCAGGTTATTGAAATTCCGGAAGGGCTAAAGACAGGAAAAGACAAATTTGTTAAAATATTTGACGTAAAAGGTAATTTGCTGTCTATCGGTACTTCGATTAAAGAGGATGGAGAAAATATTATCTTTAAGCCAGTTAAGGTTTTTAGTAATTATTAATTTTGCTAATTTGATGTAGATAATTAACTATGGAAGTTATAAGATATTCAAAAAATATCATATTGCCGAACAAAAAACGATATATTGCTTTAGGTGTCTTTGATGGCATACATTTAGGACATCAAAAATTGATTAAGCAAACCGTCGATAAGGCCAAAAAAAATGATGGAATAAGTATTGTTGTTACTTTTGACCCGCATCCCGATAAAATAATTAATCCGGAAAGCGATGTTTTCTTGTTAACAACTTTGGAGGAGCGAATAAGCTTAATTAAAGAATCAGATGTTGATATCCTTCTTGTTATTAAATTTAATGAGACTATGAGTAAAATGCTGCCCAAAGATTTTGTAAGCAAAATATTAGTTGATAGTTTGCAGGTAAAAGAGCTTTTTGTGGGCTTTAATTATAAATTTGGTTTTCGGGGAAAAGGGAATACGGATATTTTAAAAGAATATAGCAAGTTCTATAAATTCAAAACTAACATATTGAAACCAATTACTAAAAATCATACTATAATTAGCAGCACTAGAATAAAAGATTGTATCAAATCGGGAGAAATCGAAAAAGCACGAAAATTATTAGGACATGACATTACGATTTCGGGAAAAGTAATTTCCGGAAAAGGCAGAGGAAGAAAATTATTAAATTTCGCTACAGCTAATATCGAGATACCACCGGATAAGCTAATTCCCGTTAACGGAGTATATCTGGTAGAAGTTAAAATTGATAATAGAAAATATTATGGCTTGATGAATATAGGAGTTAGGCCAACTTTTAGAGAAACAGAACGCACTATTGAAGTTCACATTATAAATTTCAATAGAAAAATATATACTGAAAAACTAGTCGTTAATATATTACAAAAAATAAGAGAAGAAAAATGCTTTAACCGTCCAAGTTTACTAAAGAAACAGATAGAGGAGGATATTTTAACAGCCAATGAAATAATTAGTAAAAGAAATTAGTATCGATACTATATACTCGATACTTTCTTCAATAAGGTTGAAGGGTATAATGGTTTATGATAAAATAATGAGCATATAGAAATAAAAATAATAATCAAAAATAAAAGGAGAGGGAAAAACATGGTTTTGGCTAAAGAAGATAAGGAAAAAACAATAACAAAATACCAGCATCATACTACTGATACTGGCTCACCAGAAGTTCAAATTGCTTTGTTAACAGAAAGAATAAATGATCTTACCGGACATTTAAATATAAACAAAAAGGATTTTCATTCTAAGCAAGGTTTATTGAAGATGGTAGGGAGAAGGAGAAGGCTATTAAAGTATCTTAAAGATAATGATATTGCTAAATATCGGACAATTCTTGAGTCACTAAATTTACGAAAATAATAAATTAGTCGTTAGTGAATAGTAAATAGTCGTTAGTTTCAAATACAAAATGCAAGATACACAATTATAATAAAGATAAAATATTTACATAAAATAAACTAGTTTTTAAATAATAAGGAGGAAAAAAATATTTAATGTTAGGAACTAAAGAAATTAAAATTAATTTAAATGGTAAAGTAATAAATATAGAAACTGGTAAAGTTGCTAAACAGTCAGCTGGCTCGATTGTGGTTAGCTGCGAGGGGACTATTGTGCTGGTAACAGCAAACAGTTCCAAAGAACCACGTGAAGGGATAGACTTTTTCCCTTTAATGGTAGATTATGAGGAAAAATTTTATGCTGCAGGTAAAATACCAGGTGGTTTTTTCAAAAGAGAGGGAAGGCCAAGCAAGAATGCAATATTAACTTCTCGACTTATAGATCGTCCCTTGAGGCCTTTGTTCCCCCAAGAATATAGAAACGATGTCCAGGTCATTGCTACCGTTTTGTCGTATGATCAAAAAAATTCACCGGATATACTTGCTATAATAGGAGCTTCTGCAGCTTTATGGATATCGGATATTCCTTTTCAATGTCCCATAGGAGCCGTCAGGATTGGTCTGAAAGAAAACGAGTTCATAGTTAATCCCGGCCCTGAGGAATTAGAAAATTCAGAATTAGACTTAATTATAGCTGGTACAAAAGATTCAATTATAATGATGGAAGGCGAAGCAAAAGAGGTATCTGAAGAAAATGTACTAAAGGCAATTGGTATTGCTCAGGAAGCAATCAAAACCATCATAGAAGGCCAGGAAAAATTAGCCGATATTTTGGGGAAATCCAACATAAAAGAAGAAAAACAATATTCGGAAACAGCAGAATTGGAAGATAATTTTCGCAAAGAAATTAAAAATCTCTACGGAAAAGAAATTAAAAAATCAATGTGCATAACTGAAAAGAAGGAAAGAGAAAATACATTAAAAAATATATCTAATCAGATTATTGAAAAATTATCTGTTGAGGGAGACAATTTATCCCTCTTGAAAAATGCCTATGATGAAGTTTGCAAAGAGACTATTCGTAATTTAATAATGGAAGAAAAAATAAGAGTAGACGGAAGAAAATTAGACGAAATACGGCCTATTAGCTGCGAAACCGGGGTACTTCCTCGAGTTCATGGAAGTGCTTTATTTACCAGAGGTGAAACGCAGGCCTTAGTTATTACTACTCTTGGGACAGTAAAGGATAAGCAGTTTATAGATACTTTGGAAGACGACACTTCGGAAAGATTTTATCTGCATTATAATTTTCCGCCTTTTAGTGTTGGCGAGGTAAAACCAAGAAGAGGTCAATCAAGAAGAGAAATTGGTCATGGTTCGCTGGCAGAAATGGCTCTAAAAGCAGTAATCCCCCCGGAAGAAAAATTTCCTTATACTATTCGCATAGTTTCTGAAATCTTAGAGTCAAATGGCTCTTCTTCTATGGCTTCTGTTTGCGGAGGGAGTCTATCCTTATTTGACGCCGGAGTTCCTATTGAAAAGCCGGTAGCCGGAGTTGCCATGGGATTAGTGAAAGAAGATGAAAAGGTAGAAATATTAACTGATATTTTAGGTTTAGAAGACCATTATGGTGATATGGACTTTAAAGCCACCGGAACCGACCAGGGCATTACCGCTATTCAGATGGACCTGAAAATTGCGGGTGTCTCAAAAGATACAATGCAAGATGTTTTACAGAGGTCTAAAGAGGCGAGATTATTTATTCTGGATGTAATGAATAAAACAATGTCTAAACCTAAAGAAGAATTATCTGAATATGCGCCAAAAATAATGATTGTAAGTGTTGATCCCTCTAAAATTGGCATGGTAATTGGCCCCGGTGGGAAAAATATTAAAAAAATTATAGAAGTAACGGGTGCATCTGTTGATATTAAAGATGATGGAGAAGTATTTATAGCTGCACCAGACGGAAAAGCTCTGAAGCAGGCAAAAAAGATGATTGAAGATTTAGTAAGAGAAGCCAAGGTTGGGGAAACATACGAAGGAAGGGTGACCAGGACAACTAATTTTGGAGCTTTTGTTGAAATTTTCCCCGGTAGGGAAGGCCTGGTTCATATTTCAAAATTGTCACATGAACGAATAAGGAGAGTTGAAGATGTAGTTAGGGTCAATGATAGTATACTGGTTAAATGTATTGGAATTGATAATCAAGGTAGAGTTGACCTAAGAAAAATGGATAGCGATGAAAACGATATTGTAAACAATGATATTGATAAAAACAATGAAAAATATGACTGATTTTTTTTTGAAAGCGATGAAACAAATAAAACAAAAAGTGAACTTAGTGTAGTGAAAAATAGCAAAATAGAAATAAAAATAGCAAAAGTAGAAGGATGTGAGGATTTATCTTTGCCTATTTCCGCAAGTAAATTCTCCTCCGGAGTTGATTTGCTATGCGCAGAAGATGCAGATACCGTGTTAAAACCGGGTAAGGTAAAATTAATTTCCACTGGGATCAAAATTATGATTCCTGAAGGTTATGAAGGTCAAATACGGCCCCGAAGCGGCCTAGCTCTTAAACACAGTATTACGGTTTTAAATACCCCGGGTACTATCGATTCGGATTACAGAGGTATTGTAAAAGTAATATTAATTAATCTAGGTGAAGAAGAATTTGTTATACGAAGAGGAGACAGAATAGCTCAATTAGTAATTCAAAAAATCTTTTTTCCTAATTTTGAAATTGTAGAGACCCTGGATAAAACCAAAAGAGGAGAGGGTGGCTTCGGACATAGCGGCGTAAAATAAGTGATAAGTGATGAGTGATAAGTAATAAGTAAAGACAAGTACAGCATAATTGCGTATGAGTCTTTTTTCTCTTTACGCAATACAAAATTTATTCTAATTCCTAGTTTTTTCCTATTATTTCCTTAACCAGGCAACTAATCAACATTGGATGTAATGAGTAATACGTGATAAGTAATCTGTTTTTAGGATTTAGGAAATTTTATCTCATTACTTATCACTCATTACTCATTACTGTATCTACAATACGCTCTACGCTGTTTTTTCTTTACTATATACTAACAATATTCACTAACGACTAACTTTGGCGGAGGTATTTAATGACCACTGAACTAATCTTTGGCATGGTGGGAGGTCTGGGATTATTTTTATACGGAATGCAGTTGCTTAGTGATGGCTTGCAAAAAGTTACCGGTGATAGAATACAAAAAATCATGGAACTATTAACCAATAAGCCAGTAATGGGCGTTGCAACCGGGGCTATTTTAACTTCCATTATTCAAAGTAGTAGTGCTACAAGTGTTATCACTATCGGATTGGTAAACGCTGGATTATTAAGTTTAAAGCAAGCCGTAAGTGTAATAGCAGGTGCAAATATAGGAACTACTGTGACCGCCCAGATCGTATCTTTCCGTTTAGAACAATATGCTCTTCCGGCAATTGGTATAGGTTTTATCATTAATTTTTTAGCCAAAAGAAAAAGTTATAAATATTTTGGACAAATTTTACTCGGTTTTGGTATATTATTCTTAGGCTTATACACTATGTCTCATGCCGTGAGTCCACTAAGAAATTATGCTCCATTCTTAAATTTATTAGTAAATATTTCTCACAATCCTTTATTAGGCGTTGCGGTTGCTGCAATCTTTACCGCTATAATTCAAAGTAGTAGTGCTACTACCGCCATTGTAATTGCCATGTCTATTCAAGGTATAATAGGCATAGAAGCAGCAATTCCCCTTGTTCTTGGAAGCAATATAGGAACTTGTTTTACTGCAGCGATTGCCAGTATAGGGAGTTCAATAACCGGGAAAAGAGTCGCTCTTTCTCATTTATTTTTTAATATCGGAGGAGTTGTTCTATTTCTATTTTTTATAAATAAATTCTCCTATATGGTAACATTGACCTCATCAAGTATCCCAAGGCAAATCGCCAATGCTCATACTTTATTTAATATAATTAACGCAGCAATATTACTTCCATTTCTTTCTTTGTTTGTTAAATTTATAGTTAAACTTTTACCAGGTGAAGAAATTGTCCTTAAGAGAGGCCCTGTTTACCTAAACAAGGATATGCTAAATACGCCATCTCTCGCTTTGAGTCAGGCAACTAAAGAACTGGTTAGAATGGGCGAAATGGTTGAGAGCATGCTAAGTGATGTAATGATGTCTTTTGTTCAAAATGACCTGAATATCTTAAAAAGTGTATACTTAAAAGAAGGAGTGGTAAATACTTTAGAAAAAGAAATTACCAAATATTTAGTATTAATATCTCAACAGTCTCTCAGCCCCAAACAATCAAAGATACTAACAGATTTAATGAATATAGTAAATGACATAGAAAGAGTAGGGGACCATGCTGAAAATTTAGCTGAACTTACCGAGGAAAAGATAAATGAAAAGCTGCCTTTTAGTGAAAAAGCTTTAGATGAACTAAAATTTATGTTTTCTAAAGTTCAAATTTCATTAAGTAAATCAATTTCGGCACTAAAAAATAGAGATATAAAGTTAGCACAAGAGGTAGCTTTAAAAGAAGATGAAATTGATAAAATAGAAAAAGGACTTCGTGATAATCATATATATAGGCTGAACCAAGGCCTTTGTTATCCCGAATCCGGCATTATCTTTTTAGACTTAATAAGTAATTTAGAAAGAGTCGGAGACCACGCTAATAACATTGGTTTAATGGTAATCGACGAATTGTCCAATGGTTAGGGGAATGTATGTCATTAATATTATTAGGGCTGATACAAGGGTTAACTGAATTTTTTCCGGTAAGCAGTTCCGGGCATTTGGTAATAGCAAAATATTTCTTAAAACTAAATTTACCGGGTGCGGCATTCGAAGCACTTTTACATTTTGGAACAATTGTGGCCGTAATAGTACTCTTTAGAAAAGATATTAAAGAATTAATAATTTCTTTTTTTGACAGTATTTATAAACTATTTCGGGGAGAAAATATATTAAATATTTTTAAAAATAATTCATCATCAAAACTTGCCTGGTTCTTGGTGATCAGCACCATACCGGCAGCAATTATTGGATATGCTTTTAGCTCTTATTTTGAAATGCTTTTTAGCAAGCCTATAATATCTGCCTTTATGCTAAGTATAACAGGAGCTCTACTTTGGGCTGGAAATAAAAAATATTCAAAAGGTAGTAAAAATATTTCGGAAATTACTTACAAAGATGCTATTATTATAGGGATAGCTCAGGCCCTCGCTATTTTTCCGGGGATATCGAGGTCCGGTTTGACTGTTATCGCCGGATTATCAAGAAACTTAGAGCGAGAATTTGCGGCGAAATATTCCTTTATACTATCTGTACCGATCATTTTAGGTGCTTCAATTTTTAAAATTAGAGAGATATCTTCTTTAAATATAAATTTAAATATTATGATATTATCCGGGCTTGTAGCCGCTATATCAAGCTATGGGGCTATGAAAATATTTATAGGACTATTAAAAAATCGAAAAATATACTTTTTTTCATATTATCTTTGGATCATATCTGGTTTAACAATTTGGATGTCTTTATCGAGAGGATTTTGATAAATTGAAAATAAAGAAAAAAAACACTAAAAATGAAACTATAAGTATAATAATTATTGCATTTTCTTTGTTATATGTTTTCGCCTTTATTTTCAATGACAGAATGGGGATAGTCGGAAAAATTATTGTTCAAACAGCAACTCGCAATATTGGTCTCGGTGCCTATATTTTCCCCATCTTGTTATTATTATTGGGAATTTTAATTCTTTTTAATTATAAACCACCCAATCCTTATCATAAACTCTTCGGTATTAGTTTTTTATTTGTTATATTGCTTATATTTATCCACCTAAAATTACTATTACTTGATAATTCTTATTCATTGTCGATAAAAGGGGCAGGTGGGGGTTTATTGGGTTATAATTTTGCCAATTCCTTATATCTTTACTTTGGAATAAAAGGCGCTTATCTTGTTCTGATATCTCTCAGCTTAATATCCGCCTTATTTATAACTGAAGTATCCTATTTTTATATATTTAGCAACCTGGGAAATAAAATTAAGATAACATTCAATAATATTTATAATATTTCTAAAAGTATAAGGACAAAAATATCTAAAATTTCAAGGCACAAAGAGGAACCCGATTATAAAGAATACAAAGAAGATAAAATGCCTAAAAGAATATTTAAGATAAAAAGAACAAGGAAAAAAGAAAAGAAATTAGAAGAAGAGAAAATGTTAGATAGAGATTATAAAGAATCCAATCAGGAACCCAAGGTAGACATATATCAAGTTCCACCCCTGTCACTACTATCTGACTCGTACGCTGAAGATAAGACAGATATCAAATTAAATATTGAGGAAAATGTAAAAACACTAGAAAAAACCTTCACTAATTTTGGAATAGATGCAAAAGTCGTTGGGGTTATCCACGGACCAACTGTTACCCGATATGAAATTCATCCTGCACCGGGGGTTAAAATATCTAAGATAACTAATTTAAGCAATGATATCGCTTTATCGTTTGCGGTAGCCTCAGTCAGAATAGAAGCACCAATCCCCGGCAAAAATGCTGTGGGAATAGAAGTCCCTAACCGTAAAAGAATAAATGTTTATTTAAAAGAAGTATTACAAAGCAGTGAATTTCAAAATGGTAAATATAAATTACCTATTGCTTTAGGAATAGATATCGGAGGTAAACCTATCATCGCAGATTTAACCGAACTTCCCCATTTATTAATTGCCGGGGCAACCGGATCAGGGAAAAGTGTATGTATTAATAATATAATATTGAGTATTCTTTATAAGTTAAGTCCGGAAAAAGTAAAATTTCTGATGATTGACCCAAAAAGAGTAGAGCTAAATGTTTACAACGGCATTCCACATTTATTAATACCTATTGTAACCGATGCAAGTCAAGCCATTAAAGTGTTAAACTGGTCAATATCTGAAATGGAAAAAAGATTTAAAATATTTGCAGAAGCAGGGGTCAGGAATTTAGCCGGCTATAATGAATATGTTATAAATATGAATAATGAGACTGAACCTTTACCCTATATTATAATAGTAATCGACGAATTAGCTGATTTAATGCTATCTTCTCCGGTAAAAGCCGAGGAATCATTATGTAGATTAGCCCAGATGACCAGAGCAACCGGCATACATTTAATAATAGCCACTCAACGTCCTTCTGTAGATATTATTACCGGTTCGATAAAGGTTAATTTCCCTTCCAGAATTGCTTTTGCAGTTTCTACTCAGGTTGATTCAAGGACTATATTAGATGTGAATGGTGCCGAAAAATTGTTGGGAAACGGTGATATGTTATTTTCTCCGGTCGGTGCCTCCAAGCCAATTAGGGCTCAGGGAGCTTTTGTGGTAGAAAAGGAAATTAGAAATGTAGTATCATATTTAACGAAGCATTCCCCTTCTACCGAATATGAACAAGAGGTGTTAGAATATAAAAAGAGTAAAGGTCTATCGCGAGAAACAGAAGAAGAGGAAGAGGATGAATTATTTAATGACGCTGTTTCTATTATTATTAATAGTAAGCAAGCTTCAATATCAATATTACAGAGGAAGCTCCGAATTGGTTACACTCGGGCGGCTCGATTGATAGATGTAATGGAAGAAAAGGGAATCGTGGGGCCATATGATGGTCGGAATCCAAGAAAGATATTGATTTCCAATGAAGAATACTTAAATAAGTATGAAAAATAATAAATATTTTTTTATTTTTAAGCAGGAAAAAACTCGTCTGATGTAGTATTATTATATTAACCAACAAACCAGTGAACTAACTAACTAAATATTAATGACTATTCACTATTCACTAACAACTAAATAAAAGAGGGGGTGGTAGATGAATTATTTTTCTGTCTGCATAAAAGTAAACTTGTGATTTTAAGTATTTTAAAAAACGAAAGGAGATTTCAGAAATGAAAAAGAATTTATTATTAGTAGTCGCATTAGTAGTAATCTTAAGTTTATGTCTTTCTTCGACAGTTTTTGCTGCAGAACCACTAAAGGTTGGGTTGGTATTTGATATTGGTGGAAAAGGAGATAAATCATTTAATGATTCAGCATCCCGGGGCTTAGCATGGGCGGCAGCTGATTTTGGAATTAAACGTATCGAATTGGAACCGGGGGTAGATGCCGATAGAGAAGTAAATTTGAGAAATCTTGCCATGTTGGGTTATGACATGGTAATAGGAGTGGGATTTTTATTTGATGATGCTATCAAGACGGTTGCAGTTGAATTTCCTGAGACAAAATTTGCTTCCGTTGACGGATATATCCCGGATTTACCTAACGTAGTATCATTAAACTTTATGGAACAGGATGGTTCTTTTCTAGTAGGTATGATTGCTGGTTTAAAAGCTAAAGAAGATGGTAAAGATGCGGTTGGATTTGTAGGTGGTATGGATATTGCATTGATTAATAGGTTTGAAGCAGGCTATATAGCTGGCGTCCATTATGTATACCCGGAGTGCCAGGTATTTTCTGCTTATGCCGGAGATACCGGACAAGCCTTTGCTGACCCGGTAAAAGGGAAAGAATTAGCTTTGTCACAATACGATAACGGAGCATGGGTAATTTATCATGCTTCAGGATTAACCGGTGCCGGAGTATATGAAGCCGCTAAAGAAAGAAAAAGATACGTAATTGGAGTTGACTCCAACCAGAACTATATGGGATATATCGAGGGAACCGGAGAAAATTTTGGTTTAACCAGTATGTTAAAACAAGTTGACGTTTCAGTATATCTTGCTATAAAAAGCGTAGTTGAAGGAACTTTTAAGAGTGGCATTGAAGTATTTGGTTTGGATAGAACCATTACAATTGGAGATAAGACCTATGGCGGAGTTGGTTATGCTATGGATAAGTACAATAAAGACCTTGTATCTGCAGAAATAATAGCTAAGGTTGAAGAAGCAAAGCCTAAAATTATAAGCGGAGAAATTGTTGTTCCTACCGAAGTAACTAAATAGTGTATTTCAATATATATTTAGAGGCATTCATTATTATATGAATGCCTCTAAATATAAAGAATTCAGATGTAAATTACTGAAGGAGGATTTATTCATTGCCTGAAATTGCCTTAGAGATGAAAAACATAACCAAACGATTCCCTCTGGTAGTTGCCAATGATAAAGTTAATTTTACAGTCTACAAGGGAGAAATACATGCTTTGGTGGGAGAAAACGGAGCTGGCAAAAGTACATTAATGAGTATTTTATACGGATTATACCAGGCTGACTCTGGTGAAATCTTTATAAATGGGGAAAAAGTTAATATAACTAACCCTAATGTAGCTATTAATTTAAAGATTGGTATGGTTCATCAGCATTTTATGTTAGTACCGCCTTTAACTGTTACGGAAAATATTATACTGGGTATGGAACCCATAAAAAATAATATTTTCATAGATATGGAAGATGCAACTAAGAGGGTTGAAAAATTATCTAAAAGTATGGGTTTTAAAATCGACTCCAAAGCAAAGATCGAAGATATTTCCGTAGGCATCCAGCAAAGAGTAGAAATTATAAAAGTTCTTTACCGTGGAGCAGATATTTTAATTATGGATGAACCAACTGCTGTGTTAACTCCGCAAGAAGTCGAAGAGTTATTTGGAATCCTTAATTCTTTAAAAAAGCAAGGTAAGACAATCATCTTTATCACTCATAAATTAAACGAAGTCAAAGCTATTTCTGATCGTATAACGGTCATGAGAGATGGTAAAGTAGTTGGTGTTAAAAATACCAAAGATACCAACCAGGAGGAAATAGCCAATATGATGGTTGGTCGTAAGGTCTTATTGCAAGTGGATAAGAAAGAACATAAATTTGGAAAAACAGTGTTAAAAGTAAACAAATTAAATGCTTTAAATAGCAAAAAATTACCTGCACTAAAAGAGGTTTCTTTCGAAATTAGAGAAGGAGAAATTTTAGGAATCGCCGGAGTTGAAGGTAATGGACAGACTGAATTAGTAGAAGTTATTACCGGACTTCGTCCGGCTTTAAGCGGTAAAATATTTTTATACGATAAAGAAATTACCGATTATTCTCCTCGGAATATTAGAGAACAAAAAATTGCTCATATCCCGGAAGACAGGAGACAGCGCGGAATTATTTCAGATTTTACAGTTTCTGAAAATTTAATTTTAGGAAGCCATTATCTTCCGCCTTTTAATAAAGGTTTATCCTTAAATATTTCTGAAATTAATAGTCATGCTGATAAATTAATCGAGGAATATGATATACGCCCTTCCGATAGCTATAATTTATTAAAATCTTTATCCGGGGGAAATCAACAAAAAGTTATTGTTGCCCGGGAATTATTTGGAGAACCAAGACTTTTAGTCGCTGCTCAACCAACTCGGGGATTAGATGTAGGCTCTATTGAATTTGTGCATAGCCAAATATTAAAGGAAAGAGATAAAGGAAAAGCAATTTTATTAATCTCGGCTGATTTAGATGAGATTTTATCTTTGTCTGACCGCATTGCTGTTATATATGAAGGCGAAATAGTAGATGTTTTAGATCCGAAGAAAACAGAGGAAAAAGAAATAGGCTTACTAATGACTGGCTCTACTACAAATAAAATATTATCAGAGGTCAAGTAGTTTATGGAGGAAGATAAATTTGAAAAGTATTAAAAAATTTGACTATTACATCCTTTTAGAAAAAATAACTCCTTTAATCGCCGTAATACTTGCCCTACTGGTAGGCGCAATTGTTATTCTTATAATCGGAGAAGACCCGATTTTTGTTTATAAGACATTATTTAGCAACGCTATTGGTAACAGAGATGGTTGGGGCAATGTATTGTTCAGAGCAACCCCATTAATATTTACCGGATTAGCAGTTGCTTTTGCCTTCCGTTGTGGCCTATTTAATATAGGTGGAGAAGGACAGGTGCTTATCGGATCCTTCCTTGCTACCTGGGTTGGATTTACCTTTACTGATTTACCTGCTTTCATTCTTATTCCACTATGCATATTAGCCGCCGCCGCTGGTGGTGCTTTATGGGCAGCTATTCCCGGGTTATTAAAGGCTAAAAGAGGGGTACACGAAGTTATTGTTACTATTATGATGAACTGGATAGCTTCCTCTTTAACCTTCTTTCTTGTCTTAAAGTTTAAAGCACCGGCAACTGAAGCAATGAAAGCAGCTGGCGTACAACAGATGATTCCTCACACCAGTGAAATTGCCCAAGCTGCTCGTCTTCCTCGGCTCTATACTATTCTTAAAGCATTAAATATAGATTTCCCTTCTTATAATCAAGTTAATGTATCCTTTTTTATTGCTCTTGCTGCTGCTGCATTGGTTTACTATATTCTATGGAAAACGAATTTGGGATATGAAATCAGGGCAGTTGGTTATAATCCCTTGGCTGCTGAATATGGTGGTATAAACGTGGCAAAAAATATAGTGTTAGCTATGGTTATAAGTGGTGCTTTAGCCGGGTTAGTGGGGACCAATGAAGTAATGGGTTTTAAATATCGCTGGAGACAAGAACTTTTCACCGGATTAGGATTTAACGGAATTGCTGTGGCACTTTTAGGTAAGAATCACCCCCTGGGGGTAGTCTTAGCTGCTATTTTATTCGGTATTTTAAATTACGGTGGAGCTATAGTCAATATTTATACTGAAGGAAGAATCCCTCGAGAACTTATTATGGTATTACAAGCAGTTATCGTAATATTTGTGGTCATCAGTGATGAAGTAGTCAAGAGATTAATTCGAAAAAGGAGGAAATTAGCCTAATGTTCGGTAGTATTTTTAATGCAGATTTTATTGCTTCCTCTATTAGAATAGCTATACCTTTGGCCTTAGCTGGTTTAGGCGGCGTATTTTCAGAAAGATCGGGGGTAACTAATATTGGATTAGAAGGAATGATGCTAACCGGTGCATTTACGGCAGTTGCAGTGACTAACTTTGCTCAAAATCCCTGGGTGGGAGTTTTGGGAGCAATTTTAGTCGGAATTTTACTGGGACTAATACATGCGATTACATGTATTACCTTTAAGGCAAATCAGATTGTAAGTGGCGTAGCTATCAATCTGTTTGCCAGCGGAATAACCGTATTCTTTTCCTGGCTTTTATTTAATGAAACACAGATAATGGCAAAATATAGTTTACCAATATGGGGTTTTCCTATACCAATAAAGGGTGAAGGTTATTCATGGGTGAGAAGTCTTATTGTAATTTTTACTCATTATTCCCCTTTGGTTTATTTCACCATTATAATTATCATATTGTCCCACTTTATTTTATTTAAAACACCTTTTGGATTAAGATTAAGATCGGTGGGGGAATATCCCGAAGCTGCTGATACTATGGGAGTTAATGTTAATAAAATGCGATATATAGCAGTAATGACCTCCGGTGCTCTTGCCGGATTAGCCGGTTCTTTTTTATCCTTAGAGCAAGCCCATTTTTTTGTCAAAGAAATAAGCGGAGGTAGGGGTTTTATTGCTTTGGCAGCTATGATCTTTGGTAAATGGACTCCTCTTGGTACCGCAGGAGCTGCACTTTTATTTGGTTTTGGAGAGGCTCTGGCTATCAGATTACAGAGCGTCACTGCTGTTCCGGTACAATTTATCAATATGGTTCCTTATTTATTGGCAATTTTTGTTCTGGTAAGCGCAGTGGGCAGAGCCGTTCCTCCGGCAGCAGATGGAATCCCTTACGAAAAAGAAATAGGGTAGAAAAAAATTAGGAATAACTCGACCAAAAAATGTTTTAGGTATATAATAAAGTATATGATTTCCAAAAAAGGAGAAGAATTTAATCAAATGAAAGATATTGGGAATTTCTTAAGAGAGAGTAGGGAAGCAAAGGGAATTTCATTAATTGAAGTAGAGAAAGATTTGAAGATACGTAAAAAATACTTGCAAGCCCTTGAGGAAGGCAATGTAGATGTAATTCCCAGCAAAACTTATATTGTTGGATATTTGAGAAATTATAGTAAATATCTAGATATAGATGAAGAAAATATTAATCAAATAATTCAAACTTATAATAATTTGGATAAACAGAAATCTGTTATAAAAGAAACTAAAAAAGAAAATATCTACCTTAAAACGAAAGATAGATCTATGTTTGAGAAAAAAAGGTTTTTCCTTCCTGTTAAGTATGTTTACTTATCTGGCTTTCTCATTATAATCTTTATTGGATTATTACTATTAAGCCGCTCTCTTAAAGAAGCCCAGGATTTTCCGCTTCCTTCGCCTGAAATTGGAAATGAAACTGACGTAAATACCGAGGAAAAAGCGAACGATATAAGCACTTTAATTGAAGAAAATATTGAATCGGAAGCAGAGGCTATTATCGCAGAATCTTTGATACAGGAAAATGTTTCAGCTGAAAAATTACCTATTCTAAAATTGATAGCAAGTGATAAAACCTGGGTAAAAATTCTTTCCGAAGATAAAATAATATTTGAAGGAATATTATTTGAAGGAGAAGAATATTTTTGGGAAACTGATCAAAGCTTAGAAATTATAACTGAATATCCGACTAAAATCGAAACATATTATGATGATGAATCAATTGAAATTAGCAAAGGAACTATTGATAATTACCTTCTAAAATATAATTTTAATCCTGCACAAAATATTTAATATTTTTTAGGTATGACCGGCTAAGTGGGTTACTCCCAGGCAGGATATGAAAACTTAACACAAAAAGAAGAATTAGGGATATGTTAAACCAGTGGGAAAAATGTCTTTACCAAAACCAGCCAAACTTATAATAAGTATGTTCACCTCGGATAAATGCTTATTCGATTTATACAAAGAGGTATTAATTAAAAAATTTGGAGAAGTTGATACCGAGAGCAATGATCAGCATTTTAATTTTACCGATTATTACGAAGAAGAATTTGGAAAAAATTTAATGCAAAAGCTATTTTCCTTTTCCACTCTGATTAGGCAAGATGAGCTTGCTGAAATTAAAATAATAACCAATGGTATAGAAAATAATTTTAAGAATGAAAATATTAAAAATAATATAACCCATCCTAAACGAAAAATTAATCTTGATCCGGGGTATATTACCCTGGATAAATATATTCTGGCCAGCACTAAAGATGGACCATCCAGAATTTACCTTAATCAGGGGATATATGCTGAAATTACTCTTAGATTTATAAATAAATCATTTGTTGCTTGTAAATATACCTATCCCAATTACAAAACCAATGAATATATAAATTATTTAAATTCAGTTAGAAAGAAATACAAATTAAAACTAAGAGATAAATTAATACAAGAAGACACGGCACGCCGTGCCTCTACTAAAACAGGGATTACGGAAAAGGAAATTCCTATACAATGAACTTAAATAAAATATAAACAAAACAATAGGGAGTTAGTTATAAAAATTTGGAAAAAGTAAGATCATTTATTGCCTTTAACTTAAATCCGGAGATAAAAGAATATTTAGCATCTCTTCAAGCCAACCTAAATGCTCCTGAAACCAAAATAAAATGGGTTGAAAAAAACAATTTACACCTCACTATGAAATTTTTGAGGGATATATCATCAGAGCAAACGGAATTAGTAAAATCAGCATTAAAAGAAATTACCAGTCGATATAGTCCGTTCATTATAAAATTATCTTCTGATATCGGAATATTTCCAACTTACCAGATGCCCCGCATAATTTGGACAGGGATCAAAGAAGGCGCGAATCAATTACATGAACTATATAGTTCTATAGAAACAATGTTATATAAGGAAGGCTTCCCAAGAGAAAATAAAGATTTCTCTAGCCATATTACCATCGGAAGGGTGAAATTTATTAGAGATACGACTAATTTCATTCAAATATTAAAAAGCATTGAGGTAAATAATTTTAGCCAGGAGGTTGGCAATATTGACCTCATGGAAAGTAAATTAACTCCAAATGGGCCCATATATAACATAATAGCCAAATTCCCTTTATTAAAAAAATAGAAAATTAATAATATTACTAAAATATCTGTAAAACAAGAAATATAAAGGAGTAAACTAAAAAATGACTGACAAAACAGAAAAAAACAACTCGGAAAGAGAAAAAGCATTAGACACAGCAATGCAGAATATCGAACAAAGATTCGGAAAAGGTTCTATAATGAAACTGGGAGACCGTCCTAAATTTCCTGGAAGTAACACTATTTCAACCGGTTCATTAAGTTTAGATATCGCTCTCGGAGTGGGTGGAGTCCCAAGAGGTAGAGTAATAGAGATTTTTGGACCTGAAGCCTCCGGAAAGACCACACTTGCCCTACACATTATTGCTGAAGCTCAAAAAAATAACGGTATCGCTGCTTTTATTGATGCTGAACACGCTTTAGACCCAATTTATGCTAAAAATATTGGGGTTAATACAGATGAATTAATTATTTCTCAACCTGATACCGGTGAACAGGCTTTAGAAATAACTGAATCTTTAGTTAGAAGCAACGCGGTTGATGTTGTTGTAATAGATTCAGTTGCTGCCCTGGTGCCTAAGGCTGAAATAGAAGGAAATATGGGAGATTCCTATATGGGATTACAAGCAAGATTAATGTCTCAAGCTTTAAGGAAACTTACCGCTATTATTAGTAAGTCAAGAACTACAACTGTATTCGTAAATCAAATTAGAGAAAAGATTGGTATCTTTTTTGGTAATCCTGAAACTACTCCCGGCGGTAGAGCACTCAAGTTTTATTCTAGCATCAGAATGGATATCAGAAGAAAGGCAACCATTAAAAAAGATGAAGACAATATTGGAATAACTGTTAAGGTTAAAGTGGTAAAAAATAAATTGGCCCCTCCCTTCAAAGAAACAATGTTCGATATAATTTTTGGTAAAGGAATATCCAAAGAAGGGGACATTATAGATCTTGGTGTTAAATATAATATATTACAAAAATCAGGAGTTTGGATATCTTATAATGATATAAAATTTGGCCAGGGACGTGAAAACTCTAAAACATATCTGCAAGAACACCCTGAAATTGCAAAAGAGATAGAAGATAAAATATTGATAACCGCTGGACTTGATAAAAGAATAAGTAAAGAGGTACCAAAAAAATAAATAAAATTACTTCTATAAATTATGACAAAAAAAATATTAGTCAAGTAGTTATTTATGTAGATAATAAAACCAGATACAAACTAAATGAAAAGATAATTAAATCATTAGATGCTTACGTAGGCAAAGAATTATCTGATCAAGAAATAGAAAAAATAATTTACGAAGATAAAACTACAAGAGGCAAAAAATATCTTCTGATGCTTTTATCCCGGAGAATTTATAGTAGATACGAAATATCCGGAAAACTAAAGAATAAGGGATATCCCGAAAAAATTATCGCTGAACTTATTTTTTGGTTAGAAGATAATAATTACATTAACGATGAACTATTTGCCGAAATGTGGGCACAATTTCGATTACAAAATAAACCAATAGGAAGATATAAATTAAATCAGGAATTAAGAACAAAAGGAATTAAACAGGATATTATCCAAAAAGTAATAGACAAAACATATAAAGAAATGGATGAACTAACCCTGGCACATAATCTTATAAAAGATAAGATTGTAGCATCCGAAATAAAAAATATCAGTATAGATCCAAAAAAAATATATAATTATTTATTAAGAAGGGGTTTTTCAACAGAAATTACGAAAAATATCTGCAATGAGCTAAACAATAAAGATAAAGTGACAAGTAATGAGTGATAGGTAATAAGCACCCGTTTTTATTATTTTTAGAATTTAATCTTGTCACTCATTACTCATTACTTGTCACTTTATCGATACTCGATACTATATACTCGTCACTTATTACTTATTACTGTATAATGAGTTTGACTTTTCAAACTCTACAGGTTAAACTATTTTAAGTAATTATTTCAAATTCTTAAAATCTCTTATGTAATTATTACGGTTTCTGATTTTATGTAAATACATATTTAATTATGTTAAAATGCGATCAAATTAAAGATATCTTATGTACCTTGTAAATTGAATATTAGGAGGTGAAGTAATATTAAAATTTACTATATTATTACTCTAAACATTGTTATTGGTTTAATAGTAGGTTATTTCCTTACTAAGTATATTGCTAAAGCAAAAATAGCAACAGCTGAAATAAACGCTAAGAATATTATAGAAAATGCCGGAAGAGAAGCAAATTCCTTTAAAAAAGAAGCAGAATTAATAGCAAAAGAAGAGGCTTACAATCTTAAAAGGGATGCTGAGACAGAAATCAAACAAAAGCGAACTGAAATGCAAAGGCTCGAGGGCAGCTTAATTAGCAGAAGCAATAGCTTGGTTCAAAAAATGGAATCACTTGAAAAAAGAGAGACATCATTAAATTATAAAGAAAAAGAACTCGAAAACAATATCCAAAAAACCAATAATTTATACCAAGAACAGAGAAACGAATTGATAAAGATTTCAAATATGAGTGTAGAGGAAGCAAAGAAAGAACTTTTAAGTAATTTAGAAAAAGAGCTTACTCATGAAACCGGTAAGATGATTAAAGAGATTGAAGATCAAGCAAAAGTTGAAGCAGAGAAAAAATCCAGAAAAATTATATCATTAGCTATTCAAAGATATTCTGCTGACCAAACAGTGGAAATAACTACATCTTTTGTACCCTTGCCCAGTGATGACATGAAAGGAAGAATCATCGGAAGGGAAGGTAGGAATATCAGGACCTTCGAAATGTTAAGCGGAGTTGATTTAATTGTAGATGATACCCCGGAAGCAGTAATTATCTCGGGGTTTGATCCTATACGAAGAGAAATTGCCCGGCTGTCTTTAGAAAAGCTGATTACTGATGGCCGTATACAGCCAGCAAGAATTGAAGAAGTAATAGAAAAAACTAAAATACTAGTTGAAAATAGGATTCAGGAAGAAGGAGAAAAAGTAGTATTTGATACGAATGTAAAAAATATAAGTCCAAAACTAATTAATTTATTGGGAAGATTAAAATATCGCACAAGCTATGGACAGAATGTTCTTCAGCATTCAATAGAAGTTGCATATCTTTCTGAAATTATGGCTGCAGAAATTGGCGTAAATTCGCAATTGGCCAAAAGAGCGGGATTGCTTCATGATATCGGAAAAGCTATTGACCGTGAAATAGAAGGAACTCACGCTATGATTGGTGCTGAGATTGCCAAAAAAAATGGCGAAAGTCTTCAAGTAATTAATGCTATTGCTGCTCATCACTGTGATGTAGAATTTAAAACGATTGAGGCTATTTTAGTCCAATCTGCTGATGCAATATCTGCCTCTCGTCCCGGAGCTCGACGTGAGATGCTGGAAACTTATATAAAAAGACTTGAAAACTTAGAAGAAATTGCTAATTCATTTGAAGGAGTCGAAAGAGCATTCGCTATACAAGCAGGTAGAGAAATAAGGATAATCGTAAATCCGGAAGAAATAGATGATTATACAGCAAAAAAGATAGCAAGAGATATTTCAAAAAAAGTTGAAAAAAATATAGATTATCCCGGTCAAATTAAAGTAATGGTTATTAGAGAAACCCGCTCAGTTGAATATGCAAAATAAATAAAGTAGATCACTTTTTATGAGAATGATAAAAGAAATTGCAGAAATAATAAAAAAAATCTGCAATTTCTTTTTTTGTAACTTAAATTACTATATTTATTCAAGGAAGATTAATAATGATATATAAACCGAAAGCATTCATTAAAACCTTCGGCTGCCAGATGAATGTCAATGACTCAGAATACATTATTGGACAATTAGTAAAACTAGGTTATTCGACCACAGAGGATATATTTAAAGCTAATTTAATTTTACTAAATACCTGCTGTGTCAGAGCTAAAGTCGAGCAGAAAATATTCAGCCTAATTGGGAAGATAAAAAAAATAAAAGAATCTAATCCGGATGTGGTTTTAGGTATATGTGGATGTATGGCTCAAAAGGAAAAAGAAAATATATTTGAAAAGGCACCTCATGTTGACTTTATATTTAATCCCTCTCAAGTTAATAATTTGGAAAATATTGTTAATAATGTTGTAAAATACGGTAACCAAAAATATATTTCTTGCGATAATACTCTTGAATTTAGTTTAAATCGTGTTCCGGTTAAAAGAGGAAGTAAAATTTCAGCCTGGATTCAAATAATGAGAGGCTGTAATAATTATTGCTCTTATTGTGTTGTCCCCTACACGAGAGGTCCTGAGCAGAGCAGGGGAGCATCCGAAATATTATCAGAAGCAGCTGATTTGGCTGAAAATAAATATAAAGAAATATTTTTATTAGGCCAGAATGTCAACTCTTATGGTAATGACCTTTCTGAACCCGTTACTTTTTCTAAATTATTAGAATTATTAAATAACATTAATGGTATAGAAAGAATAAGATTTACCACTTCCCACCCCAAAGACTTCTCTTTCGATTTGATAAAAACTATAAAAAACTGCCCTAAAATCTGTAACCATATCCATTTACCCATTCAGTCTGGCTCAAGCAAAATACTTGAAATGATGAACAGAAAATACGATATCGATTACTATAAGAATATTATTAAAGAAATTAGAAATAATATAGATGATGTCGCAATTACCACAGATGTAATGGTTGGATTTCCCGGAGAAACCGAAGAAGACTTCGCAGATACCTTGAATGTTTTTAAAGAAATAGAATTTGATGAAGCATATACTTTCATTTACTCGAACAGGGAAAATGCTGCTGCTTCACTATTGCCAGACCAGGTTCCATTGCAGGTCAAAAAAGAAAGGTTATGGAAACTTATCGATTTACAAAAAGAAATATCAGCTAAAATTAATAAAAAACTTGAAGGTAAAATATTTGAGGTCCTGGTGGATAAAAAGTCTAAAAGAAATATTGAAAATCAATTTTCCGGGCGAACAGGGACAAATAAAACTGTGGTATTCACCAGCAAACAAGACTTGTTAGGGGAATTAGTTAAAGTAAATATTGTAAAGTCAACAGCCTGGACTTTATATGGAGAACTAATCGAATGACTAACAATAAGGACAATAATTTACTAATATTATTGGGTCCTACCGGAGTAGGTAAAACAGATGTTTCTATTAATCTGGCTCAAAAAATGCCTGCTCTGGAAATAGTCTCTGCTGATTCTATGCAAATATATAGATATATGGATATTGGGACTGCTAAACCTGCTAAAAACATATTAAAAACCATAAAGCATCATATGATAGATATTGTTGAACCCTCTGATAATTTTGACGTGACACAATACAGCAAATTGGCTGTTGATATAATATTAAATATTTTTAAAGGAGGCAAGATACCAATATTAACAGGAGGTTCCGGGCTATATATTTCCTCAATAATTAATCCGCTTTTTGAAGGACCTGCTAAGAATAGTGAATATAGAAAAATCCTGGAAGAAGAGGCAAAAGAACACGGTAACAAATATTTATATGAAAAATTATCCAAAATAGATCCGATTTCTGCTTCAAAAATTAAAATCAACGATTTAAGAAGGATAATCAGGGCTTTGGAAGTTTATAAATTTACCGGCGAACCTATCTCTTGTTTGCAAAAAAAAGATTCTAATAAAAATTTAAAATTTAAATATCACATTATAGGGCTCAAAAGAGATAAAGAGAATATATATAAAAGAATTAACTTAAGAGTTGATAAGATGGTCAAAGAGGGATTTATAGAAGAAGTTAAAACCTTAAGAGAGATGGGTTACAAAGAAAATTTAAACTCGATGCAGGGTTTGGGCTACAAACAGATAAACAAGTATCTTAACGGTGTATACAGCAAAGAAGAAGCCATTAATCTAATAAAGATAGGGACACGGCATTATGCCAAAAGACAAATTACATGGTTTGAAAATAAAATAGAAAATATTCAATGGATAGATTTAGATGAAAATGATGAAGATGAAGTGCTATCAAAGATAATTGCCAGAATAACGGAAAAATCATAACAGGTAATAACAAATTATATCATCAAGAAATTGAAGGAGAACGAATTATAAGTATTTTATTTAGTAATTTTAAGCAAATTGACAAGAAAGGTCTTTGGTCCTTGATTGTTGAAGATGGCGTCATTCAGACAGTTGCCAATAAGGATGGGTTAGATATTTCAAATCATTCTTTTTCTGATGTGTATGATTTAAAACAAAATTATTTACTCCCATCCTTTACTGATGCCCACATGCACCTTTCCTTATACACCCTCCTTTATTCAGCTATTAATCTAAGAGATTGCCAGTCAATTAAAGAGGTACAGGATAAGTTGAAAAAAGGAATAGGTCGGGAACTAATTGTGGGGTGGGGATTTGATCATGAACAATTTCAGGAAGGAAGAATGCCTACTCGAAAGGATTTGGACAGTATCTCTTCTGAAATCCCTATCTTTATTCTGCGTTTTGATGAGCATATCGGAGTGGTTAATTCTGAAGTCTTAAGACGTTTGGGGATTAATCAGAATATTATATCTCCCGAAGGCGGTAAAATTGGTCGATTTTCAGATGGACAGCCGAATGGAATACTGGTTGATAAAGCCTTACCCACTGAAGAAATATTAAATAATTCCCGGACAAAGAGTTCTATGCAGCAAAATTTATTAAAGGTACAGAAAGAGTTTTTTTGTCAAGGTTTGACTAGTGTTAGTGATATGGGAATTAATTTTGAAACCCTGGATTTTTATCGGGATATGGAAGAAAAAGGTTATCTGAAAATACGGGTACATGTTTACCTTAACGAAGCTTGTCTTAAGGAAAAGAAAAGAATCGAAAAGGAGATGAGTAAAAACGGTCGGGGCTTGGTACAAGTTTGCGGGTTGAAGCTTTTTGTTGATGGGAGCTTTGGAGCATCAAGTGGTGCTCTTTATGAGCCCTATATTAATGAGCCAAAAAATTATGGGCTTATACGTATTCTGCCGAAAAAATTAAACAATATAGCTAAACAAGCGGATGAAATAGGAATGCAGTTATCTATTCATGTTATTGGCGATAGAGCGTTGACTTATGCCCTAGATGCCCTATCTTACACCCGAAATAAATTTTTAAGACATCGGGTAGAACATATTCAGCTGGTAAATGAGGAACATCTAAAAAGGATGAAGCAACAACAGGTTATAGCAGCTATTCAGCCGATATTTGTCAGTACAGATTATCCTTGGGCAGAAAAACGATTAGGCAGAGAAAGAATTCAAAAAGCTTATCCGCTAAAGCGAGTTGTAGAGAAGGGGATAAGGGTTGCCGGTTCTTCGGATTGCCCGGTAGCGAGTGCTGATCCTTTTTTAGGAATATATTTCGCTGTTTCGCATAAAGATTTAGAAGGAAAAGAACTACCTGATTGGGTAAAAAAAGAAAGGATTGGAATAAAGGAAGCATTGAAAATATTTACAGAAGGAGCTTCTTATGCCTTGAATGAGAAGAAAGGACAAATTAAGCAAGATATGCAGGCTGATTTTATCATATTATCAGAAAACCCGCTCCGGTTACCCATCCAAAAAATACCTTCACTTCGAATATCACAAACTTATATTGGTGGTCAATTGGTCTAGACGTAACGGGTTCATAAAAATGACTAAGGGACGTTCGTTTGTTTTATTTAAATAAATAATATGTGTCTCCTGTATATTAAAAATCACAAAACAATAAAAAATATAAATAAATTGGTTGTATTAAGATGTTTTGTGTTGTATACTTATGATAATTATTGCTATTAATTTTTGATTATGGAATTTGCATTTTAACATATATCTATTACTAACAAAGAAAATAAACTTTAAATATAATACAGAATAATATATCTAATAATCATTTACCACTCATTAATCCCTCAAAATGTAAGATAAAAATGTAGTGCCTACTCCAAATAAGAAAAGTAAAAATAAAAATGGAGAGAAATTAGAAAATGACGATTATTCAACCACCTGTATGTGCCCCGAAAGTTAAAGAGTTTATGTTGAAACCGGGGTATTGGACAAAAAAAATCAGAAATGCAGAAAAACTAATTTTAAATGAAGAAGAGATAATAGAATTCAATAAAAAATCCTTTAGAAAAATGAAATCCAAAGGATATGAGGAATGGTTATATGATTTGGAAACATATCCTGAAACAATAACCGGAGAAGAATTATTAAATACCATGAAGACCTATTCCTCTGAAGACGTATTTTCCAATAAATCTTGTTATGATGTCCACGCTAATAAAATTTCAGAAACAGTAAAGAAAGAAGTTCTCCGTCAAGCCAATTTTGACGGTATGCCTGATGAAATTCGAATACGATGGGGTATGTTGGTCAAGAGAGAAGACATAAGGGCTTTCCCTACGGACACTGTATTCGCCGAAGACCCAAAGGGTATCGATTTTGATCTTTTTCAGTTGACCGTCCTGCCTGTGGGGAGTCCGGTAGCAATTTTGCATCAAAGCAAAAATGGAAAGTGGTATTATATTCAAAGCATGATTTATAAAGGATGGGTTAAAAGAGAAAACACCGCTCTGGCAAAAAACAAAAAAGATGTATTTGATTATGTAAATTCAGATAAATTTCTAATGGTAACAGAGAGCAGAATCGAGACAGAGCCCAATCCTTTCATAAATGAAATATCCAATATTTTATTTCAAATGGGAGATAAGATTCCTTTAATTGATTTTGACAAGATTCCAGAATCAATTCCAGTTGGTAGTTTGCATGCCCAATCTGCAGAAGGTTGCTATGTAGTAAAGATACCCATAAAGGATGAAGACGAATATCTCCAATTCAAATTAGCCTTAGTCGCCCGCTCAAACGAGCTTTATGAAGGTTATCTTCCTTATACCAGGGGAAATATAATTCGGCAAGCATTCAAGTTATTGGGAGAAAGATATGGATGGAACGGTATGTTTATAAGAAGAGATTGCTCCCAGTTTATTATGAATGTTTACAGAACTATGAATATTATTATTCCCAATTTTACTAAGATGCAGGAGGAAGGAGCAGCCGGAAAATCTATTAAGTTTGGCGGTTCTATTAAGGATAGAGAGGATATACTAAATCAGTTAGAACCCGGCGACCCTCTCCATTTGAAGGGACATGTAGTAATGTATTTAGGTAAGGCTGCTAATAATTATTATATAATTCATTCCGGTGCCGGATACGGAATAAAAAACGAAGATGGAAGTGTAAAACCGGTAACTGTCCATGGGGTTTTTATTTCAGAAGTACATCAGTTACTTATGAGTGGCGAGAAAAGCTATTTGGAGGCATTCACAACTGCCCAAAAGTTTGAGTAATAATTATATTACTTTTACAAAGAGGTGATGTTATGAAAAAAATGAAATGAAAAAGATTTTACTTTAAAGGAGTTGATGCTATAAGCAAATTAATAGTTTTTACTTTTTATAATAATTAAAAAATTTAAAGGAGATATTTATTATGTTTAGAAAAGAGTTTATATTAACAATACTACTTATGTCATTTCTTCTATTTGCCTGTACGGCAAATGCAGCTATTCCAACGGACACATTGGTTATCGGGGCAAATACAGAAATATATATTACCCAAGATCCCGCAGTATCTTTTGAAGTTTTACCCAATGCTACGCTGAAAAATATATATGCAGCACTTGTAAGAATTGAAGTTAAGAATGAAAAATTTATAGTAGTTCCGGATCTTGCTGAAAGTTGGGAGGTTGCGCCTGATGGTAAAACCTGGACATTTCACTTACGTAAAGGACTACTATTTGCAAATGGCGATCCTCTAAAAGCGGATGCGGTTGCTTATTCTTTCCAAAGAGTCTTAAAGCTCCAAAAGTCTCCTTGTTGGCTTTACTCTGATGTTATAGGATTAACAGAAGAAGCGATTACAGCTCTTGATGATTATACCGTTAAAATTGTTACCAATGGTGCCCCCTCGAATATTGTTCTAACTATATTAGGTGGTAACGGTATTGTAAATCCAAAAGTTGTAAAGGAACACGAAGTAGATGAAGATATGGGACAGGCATGGCTAACAGACCATACCGCTGGTGCTGGTCCATATACACTTAAAGAATGGTCCCGCAAGATAAGTCTAGTTCTTGTTGCTAATGAGAACTATTGGCAAGGAGCGCCCAGAATTAAGACCATAATTATTCAAGATATTCCGGAATCTACCGATCAACTTTTACGTCTCAAGAAAGGGGATATAGATGTAGCATGGAACTTAACTGCTGAGCAAGCTAATTCACTTAAAGATTCTCCCGATATTTCTATCGCTACTACTCCCGGACAAAGCGACGAGTATGTTGGTATGAATGCCGGTTGGGGACCTTTTAAAGATGTAAGAGTAAGACAAGCAGTAAAATATGCCATAGACTATGATGCAATAATTAATGAAGTAATGGCCGGGTTTGCAATAAACAATCAGCAATTTCTTCCTGTAGGATACTTTGGTTATGTTGAAAATAATCCTTATTATCAGGACATAGAAAAAGCAAAAGAACTTATGGCTGAAGCGGGGTATACCGATGGTTTTGATGTGGAATTAGTGACAAATACCACAGAACGTCGAAGAACTGAAGCAGTAATTGTTCAGGAAAATCTTGCCAAGATAGGGATAAGAGCTACTATAAATATAATGCAAGCATCACAAATGTATGATAAATTCAGACAACAAGGATTGCAAATGATTATCGCAGGTTGGGGAGTTGATTATCCCGACGCAGATGCACTTTCAAACCCTTTTGCTAATCATCGAGTGAAGCAGCTTGCCTGGAGATGTGCATGGCTTGATGATTATGCTGCTGATCTTTGTGAGGTCTCAGGCAAAGAAATTAATGAAGATAGGCGTTTTCAGATGTATCAGGATCTTACCAACTATTGGCATGTTTATGGGCCATTTGCCATGATGTATCAACCGATCGAATTCTGGGCAGTAAGAAATGAAGTAAAAGATTTTGATAAAGCTGTCGAGGGTTATTCTGTACACGTTGATCTTACACTATTGAATAAATAATAATAGTTAAAGATTAAACTTTTAAAGAAAAAAATTGCATGTAATTTATCTATACATAGCGGTCTTAGAATCAGTTTCAAGTATCGTAGAGATGTTTTCTGTCCTAAGACCGCTATGTATTTTAAATTATGCGATTAGTAATAATTAGTTTAAAGAATGAAGGGAATTATCAAATGAAACTGGGAACTTACATTCTAAAAAGAATTATTTTAATGGTTATTGTTATGTTGGGAGTAGCGACGATCGTTTTTTTTATAACTCATATTATTCCCGCAGACCCGGTTGGAGCGATATTAGGTGGAAATGCCCCCATAGAAGTTGTTGATCAAATGAAGCATCAGCTTGGTTTAGATAAACCAGTATTATTACAGTTTATTGATTATATAAAGGGCATAGTTCATGCAGATTTTGGAATATCTCTCAAATCAAATCGGCCTGTCTTAAAAGATATAATAAATTATTTCCCAGCTACCCTTGAATTGGCAATTGTTTCTATGATTTTTGCTGTATTGGTTGGTGTATTTCTCGGTGTATCTTCTGCCATCTATCGAAATAAGTCTATTGACCATTTTTCAAGGGTATTTTCGATATTAGGTGTATCGATGCCGGTTTTTTGGCTCGGTTTATTACTGTTATTATTGTTTTATTATCATCTTGATTGGCTCCCGGGTGGAGGCAGACACAATCTTTTTATTTTTCCTACTCATATTACCGGACTTTTACTATTAGATTCTATTATTGCGAGAGATTGGGTAGTTTTTTGGGACGTGCTTCGTCATATTATACTTCCCGCATTCGTTCTCGGCTATGCTTCGGCTGCATCAATAGCGAGAATAATGAGGGCAAGTATGTTAGATATTCTTAGACAAGATTTTATAAGAACAGCTAAATCAAAGGGACTTCCAAAAAGAGTGGTAATATATCGTCACGCCCTTAAGAATGCACTTATACCTGTTGTCACCGTAATAGGTCTTTCCTTTGGAAGCCTTTTAAGCGGTGCTGTACTTACTGAAACTATCTTTAGTTGGCCTGGTTTAGGAAGATATATTGTAAACGCTTTACTTGTATTGGATTATCCAGCTGTAACAGGAGGAACCCTATTTATTGCGTTTATTTATTCTCTTGCTAACCTCCTTGTAGATATTTCTTATGCTACTCTTGACCCAAGAATGAGAGTTTAAAGAAAGGAATAGGAAAAAATTTATGAATAGTGTAAA
>Ga0209386_1000053_pt1 | contig 62482 bp, 56 predicted proteins | sample NGEPertwo_FD_184510 | JGI IMG/M metagenome (GOLD analysis project Ga0209386, IMG submission 184510) | Arctic peat soil microbial communities from the Barrow Environmental Observatory site, Barrow, Alaska, USA - NGEE Permafrost154B-two... | ecosystem: Environmental > Terrestrial > Soil > Wetlands...
TTTTGTTTTATCCATTTAAAGAATACTTCTATTTGCCAACGGTTACGGTACAGATAAGCAATTTCCATTGCCGATACTTCTAAGTTATTGCTCAGGAAAACGAGCAATACTTTTTTCTCGTCATCGTAATATTCAACTAGTCGAAGCATTCCAGGATAAAGCTTTTTAGACTTATACCCATTTAGGGTTATAGTCTTATCGCTTCTTAATCCGGTGTTTTCATCAATGTTGTAATTGCACTCAACAATGCTGTAATCTAATGTCACTTTTGCTCTTGTAACAAAAAATGCACCTGCTCTATGAATATTGTATAAAGCGGCAAAATCAACATACGCTTTATCCATCAGATATATTGCTTCAGGGATGGGAACCATAATGTCAAGTACATTGCTGTCATGGTATTTACCATCTGTGATAAATATAAACGCAGGAATGCTTCCTCTTAAATCGAGTAATGTATGAATCTTTACAGCTCCCCGGGAATACTTGCCCTTTGCCCAGCTGAAGAGTTTAATGCTTAAAGATATGGTAGTTGAATCAAGGGCAAATATATCATTGTCAATATCAATATTTGGGATTGGACTGTTTGCATATAGTGGTCTGACCAGTTTTATCAGATACTCACCAAAATCAGCAAAAATCCTCCAATCTCTTCGTTCGTTTGCACGTGAAAGGGTAGATTGATTGACATTTTGCTTTATGCCCAAATGATAAAGTTTGTTTTTATGGGCTTTCAAACAAGTACAAATATCTCTTAATGAATTCCGGGAAGTGAGTTGTCCAAAGAAAAGTTGAATAAACTGGGTCCAACAGTTCAAATCCCTTACATGGTAATCTCCTTTGTAACGCTCGACACACTTTTCAAACTCATATTTGCTGACAAATTGTAATAGCTGCGTGAAAACATATTTTCCTGAATTCATAATCTTGCACTTTTAAGTCGCAAAACTACAAGTCAATTCAAATCAAAAAATCAAAGAACGCCTGTAATATATTAATATATAGTTATTTATTCAAATATTAAAAAAATTAACGCATCACTAGTATTACGAAGTAAAAATAAAATTAATCTTCCTGTGTGATTTCTGCCTTCTTTGCCTTGCAGGCGATCACCAAATCATCAGGCGTTAGCTTTATCTGCATCCCTCTTACACCGGCACTGATATAGATAATGGTCTGATCAAATGCAGATGTATCGATGAAAACGGGGAAGTTTTTCTTCATTCCCAATGGCGAACAACCGCCCCTGATATAGCCGGTTAACGGCTCAAGCTCTTTCATAGGAATCATCGCCACTTTTTTGTTGGAACTGGCCAATGCTGCCTTTTTCAGATCGATCTCATCGCCTCCCTGAATAATGCACACAAAATGGCCGGTTTTGTCGCCTTCCAAAACGAGCGTTTTAAAAACCTTCTCGATGGGAACACCCGCCGTTGCAGCAAGGTGAACCGCGCTTAAGTCCGATTCATCCACTACGTATTCAATTAACTCGTAAGTGATTTTGAGCCGGTCAAGAATTCGGACTGCGTTCGTCTTCTTCATGGTTTCTTAGTCTTTGAAAGTTCTCATTAACGGCTGCTTCGTATTTGACCAGGTTGGATGCTTTTTTAATCCGTTTGAAAGTTTTGTGCTGATCGGGGAAAGCGAAACTAAAGTAGCTCCAGAATTTTTCCATTCTCATAAGTATGTGACTACTTCCATTCAGAAAATTCGAATATTTGAGGAATATTTCGTTGTGGAAATTCCGCATGATAATCACCTGCTGCTCAATTTCTGGTAAACAACCACCTTTAAGAAGTAGCGGAAGGAATGGATTTTTCAGAATGCCTCGGCCAATCATCCAGGTTGTGATATCGCCAAATAGAAGGTTGAGGCGGTTGAGATTTTCAGCTGACTCAATGTCACCGTTATAAACGAGCGAGTGGTTCAACTTTTTATGCACTTCGGTAAACACGTTTTCATCGGCCTCTCCGCGGTAAAGTTGTTTGCCAAACCTTGGATGAAGTATGATCTCGCTGAGCGGAAATTCATTCAATGCATCAATGACCTGAAAGATCTCGTCGTGCGATTGCAATCCGGTCCGCATTTTTACCGAAATCTTGCAGTTTACCTGTGGCAATGATGTTTCAAGGATCGCTTTTATCCGGTCAGGGTGTGGAAGTAACCCCGAACCAAGCCCCTTATTGGTTACCATGGGGTAAGGGCAACCGAGGTTCCAGTTGACTTCGTCATATCCGTTGTCCTGTAATAGCTGGGCAAGGAAGATAAAGTCAGCAGAATTACCGGCAAGTATTTGCGGAACAAACGGATATTCCTGGTTGTTCTCCGGTTTGATATCACGAAGGTGTGAAGTTTTAACCGTCCCGTCGTTTTGACGCACAATATAGGGCGCAAAGTATTTATCCACACCACCGAAAAATTTCGCGTGAGCACTCCGGTAGTTGTAGTCGGTTGACTCCTGAAGCGGAGCAAAGTAGATTTTGAAGTCTGATTCTTTCTGCATATCTGCAAAAATAGTGAACTCCGGCCATTTAATCTAAATCTTATCGCGTACCACCTCTTTTTCGATAACAAGTATCATCCCTTTATTATTTATCTTTGCAGCGCCGAAAAGTATGTTTTATGTTTGTTTTAAATTTGGTGGAAAAAGAGATATCTGAAGCGCTTGTTACCAGGACAACGGTAAAGACTGGTCAGCAGCCTGTCGGGAAGGCAGCACCGCAAAAACAGACAGGTGTGAAGGCGAAAAGCGTGGTTCCTGATTCCTCAAAGACCATTACCAAAGGCAAACCAGTTAGTAATCAGCTTAAAAAAGATTTTTCTCAGAAGAATTCATATACAGAAGAACCTATTGTAAAAGATGCCTCCTTGAATATTTATACAGGTAATCCCGGGTTGTACATTACCGCAGGCGACACTGTAAATTTTGGAAACGTTACCGCGCTGCCTGATTCTGTTTTTCTTAAAGCGCGTTATGCAGTTGTCCCAAAATCTACCAAACCATATGGTTTGGTTGGTAAAGAGCTGATTGTTCCCAATCAGGATTGGGTTTTAGGGATCATTCTGATATTTTGGGCCATATTTGGTTCCGTAAGAGTCGGATTTCTTAAATATCTTGGACAGCTTTTTGCAAGCCTTGTCAACTTTAGCGCTGCCACAAGGTTGTTCCAGCAACGCGGCTACAAAACGATGTATGGAGCTGTGCGACTTGACTTTATTTTCCATTTAATTCTCCCGCTTTCTGTCTATCAGATCGCCACTTTCTACAAAATGGACATTCCCGGGTATCCTTCGATTCTCTTTTTTTTAGCATTATTATTGGTAATAAATGGATATTTATTTACAAAAATATTGCTTTATCAACTTGCAGGTTCGATCGTAATGCTAAAAGAGCAAACGGAAGAGTCCGTATTTAATATTAGGTTGTATTATAAGGCATTAGGTTTGATCTTACTTCCTATAGTTACCATTCATGCGATCCTTGCAGAGACTAACTTTATCACTATTTGGGTAATGGAAGGTCTCATTGTTATTATGTATGTTGCCAATGTGGTCAGAACTATTTATTTAGGAATTCGAAAAGACGTATCAATTTTCTATTTGATTTTGTACCTTTGTACCCTTGAAATTCTACCGTTGCTTTTGGTTTTTAAACTCATAAGTAGAGAATAGACGAGTTTAGAAAAGTATTAAATTTTTTAAAAGTTAATAAGTTGAAAATCAGAAAAATATTAGTATCTCAACCAGAGCCGAGTACAGGGAATTCACCTTATAACGATTTGGCCGTAAAACACAATCTGAAAATTGACTTTCGTCAGTTTATTCAGGTTGAGGGTGTTCCTGCCAAGGATTTTCGCAAGGACAGAATCCAGATTCTGGAGCATACTGCGGTTATTTTTACAAGCAGGACAGCCATTGATCATTTTTATAGAATCGCGGGGGAATTACGTTTAACGATTCCGGATGCAATGAAGTACTTCTGTATTTCAGAAGCTACTGCTTTTTATTTACAGAAATATATTATTTACAGGAAGCGGAAGATATTCTATGCAAATGGCAAGTTCACTGATCTTGTAGATGTTCTACTGAAACATAAAGAGGAAAAGTTTCTAATTCCGTTATCAGACATTCACAAGGATGAAATTCCAGTTTTGTTGGAGAAAGCTAAATTGCCTGTAACAGAGGCGATCATGTATCGTACTGTAAGCAGTGATTTGTCCGATTTAAAAGATGTCAATTACGATATGCTGGTCTTCTTTAGTCCAAGTGGTATCAAATCATTGACGCAGAATTTCCCCGATTTTGAGCAGAAAGAAACGAAGATTGCAACTTTTGGTCCTGCAACGGCACAGGCTGTCAGGGATGCAGGATTACGACTTGATGTTGAGGCACCAGTCCCCGAAGCTCCTTCGATGACTGCAGCACTCGAAAGGTTTATTTCTGAATTCAATAAAAACAATAAATAGAAGAAATTTATATTTTCATCTTAAAGGGGGAAGCGATTTCCCCTTTTTTTGTATTTTCAACATATGACAGCCTATACATTTCGAAAAGAGGAAAAATTGTGCAGCCAGAAAATCATCGGTGAGATTTTTCTGTCGGGCACATCTTTCCTTTGTTATCCGCTGAAAGTAGTATGGAAATACGAAGAGTTGCATACCTCATTTCCTGCCCAGGTTGTGTTTAGCGTTCCAAAACGGCTTTTCAAAAAGGCACACGACCGTAATCTAATTAAAAGACAATTACGTGAGGTTTACCGTTATCAAAAACAAGAATTGTATCAGTCACTTGAATCGAATAACCGGAAAATAGCAATGATGATTGTCTATATAGCCAAGGAAGAACTTGAATTTGGTCAGATAGAGGGTGCAATGACGAAAGTTGTTGCGAAGCTGAAAAAGAAGCTGGAGCCATTTCAATCAATCTGATTCGGCAATTAGCGAATTCGACAATTTTAAAACGAAAGGAATCGAGTGAGCTCGTACTTCTTCCCTTATCGTTTTGCTTCATATCCCCCAAATTAAATGCAAAAGAAAAAGGAGATCATTAACGACCTCCTTTCCCTCTTCAATTTTCACTTATTTCTTACAAATCGCTGTCCATGATTTCGGTCTGCTGACGAACCGAATCTTCGTGGATCAACTGGAAGATTATTTTTATAAAAGTTTCGTCCAAATTAAGTTTATGTGCAGTTGCAATGCGGTCCTCCAATAACTGTGTCCAACGGTTGATCTGGAGGGCAGTAACTTTGTTTTGCTTTTTATAATTCGCAATCTGTTTCACAATCTCCATGCGCGAAGCAAGTATCTCGATGATTTCATGGTCGATGCCGTCAATCCTCGAACGAAGTGTATCGAGCATATTTTCGAAAAGCGGATCATTCGAACTCGAATATCGGATCACTAGTTTATCAAGAATCTTACCCAATTCGAAAGGCGTTACCTGTTGATCTTTATCACTAAGAGCGCATGATGGATCGATATGCGATTCAAGCATTAAGCCATCAAGACCAAGGTCAAAGGCTTTTTGTGAGATCTCGAAAAGGTATTCACGTTTCCCGGATATGTGACTTGGATCGCAGATGATTGGCAAATTGGGCATTAACTGCCTAAGCTCGATCACTGTTTTCCAGTTTGGGTAATTACGGTATTTAGATTCGCCGAAAGGGGTGAAACCACGATGAATAGCGACGAGGTTTTTTAATCCGGCCTGGCTAAGTCTTTCCAATGCGCCAATCCATAATTGTACATCGGGGTTTACCGGGTTCTTAACCATGATGATCTGATCTGTACCTTTCAATACATCTGCTATTTCCTGTACAACAAATGGCGATGCCGTTGATCGTGCGCCAATCCACATTACATCTACGCCGGCTTTAAGGCACTCTTCGACATGTTGCGCATTTGCGACTTCGGTACCTATAAGTAAACCCGTCTCTTCTTTGACGCGTTTGAGCCATTCAAGTGCAATGCTTCCCATTCCTTCGAACGAACCAGGGCGAGTGCGAGGTTTCCAGACACCACCACGGTACACAAAAACCCGTTTGTCTTTAGCCAGTTCCCTGGCGGTTGCCATTGTTTGTTCTTCCGATTCGAGGCTGCAAGGTCCACTGATCAATAGTGGATTATCTATATTTGGCAACCAGTGGCTGATCGGTTGAATGTCTAATTTTGATCCCATGATAATTTATTTTGTATAAAGTTTAATAATTGTTTCTTCGTTTTTTGTCAATGATGAATTTCCGCCATTCAGAACGCCACGGATTTTATTCGCGTTTACTATTAATTCTGATAATCGCTCGTAATTGTTATTTTTCAAACTCTTTTTAAATTCTTCGAGGTGACGAACATAAACCTCGAGCGCCTCATAAATGTAATCCCGGTTTTGCCAGAATATAGGTGCCCACATCTGGGGTGAACTCTTGGCTAGACGAACAGTCGACTGAAATCCGGCAGATGCGAGATCGAAAATGATATTGCGGTCTTCGACCGCCAGTACCGCGTTAGCCAGCGCAAATGATGTAGCATGAGGCAGATGTGATATAAATGCGGTAGTGTGGTCCTGCTCATCGCTTGTCATGTAAGCAGTAGGCATTCCAAGTGACTGGTACATTTTTTCAACAAGTGCCAGATGTTGAGGTCTGCACTTTCCCTGATCGCAGATAATACAGATTTTATCGTCGAAAAGGTGTTCAATTGCAGCCAAAGGGCCACTGTTTTCGGTACCCGACATAGGGTGCGTGGGTACAAAATTACCACGCAAAGGATGATTTTTCACAGCTTCGGCAATCTCACGCTTTGTAGATCCGACATCAATGACAGTGGTCGATGCCGATATATGATCTAAAATGCAAGGGAGTAACTGAACGATTATGTCGACAGGTACTGCTACTATTACGATATCTGCTTCCTTGACTGCTTTATCCAGGCTTTCGATTCGGTCAGCAATGCCAACTTCGAGTGCAATCCGCGCATTTTCGGGGTTGCTGTCCACACCAATGATCTCGGTTGCAAATTTGGTTCTTCGTAAATCTTTTGCCATCGAACCGCCTATCAGCCCAAGTCCTACTACTGCAAGTTTCATTTATTCGGTTTTAATTGTAAAAAAAAAGGTCTCCGAATTCGGAGACCTTTTTTGATTTAATATTGTTGTTTTGACAATACCTTACCGTTTAGTCCCCGTGCGAAGGCCAAGATAACCAAACCAAAAGTAAAAAGTACTGCTATTCATTGTGTCAATCTGTTTTTATTCGTGGCAAATTTATATAAAATTTTAAGATAAAACGGTTGTGGGCATGAAATTGTTCATTTTAACGGGATATTTTGACAAAAGAAATATGCCGGCTTTAATCACGGAGATGGATTTCGTGGTAAGGTTTAAATACGGTAGGTCATATCTCATGAGCACTGTCTGAAGGACCTGTGTGAGATAATCAGGGATTGTCAAACGGCTTTCTGGTCAGTACCGGAATAAAAACTGACCATCAACACGACCGTTTTAGTCCAACTGAAAAAATTAGGAGCGTTCACACCACCGTTTAGTCAGAACCGGAATTAAAACTGACCATCAACACGATCGTTTGGGTTCAACTGAAAAAATAATGGTGAAAAATAGCTGTTGACGACCCCAACTGGAAAAATACAGGCTGGAATTAGCAGTTGACGGCCCCAACTGAAAAAATAATGGTCAAAATTTGCTGTTGCTGAGTCCAACTGGAAAAATACTGGCAGAAATTGGCTGTTGACAGGTCCAACCGAAAAAATAATGGTCAAAATTTGCTGTTGCTGAGTCCAACTGGAAAAATACTGACAAGAATTAGCTGTTGACGGATTACCTGCAACGACGCATAACCATGCAGAGAGAATATCTTTTAAACTGATTTTTAGTGATTCAGAATTTAAGAAATCAGGTATTACTCCTATACCTCGAATTATCTTCGGCCATTAACGATAGGTAAGACTCATACCTGGTGGCTGGTATTTCACCTTTTTCAGCAGCAGTTTTTACAGCGCAGCCCGGTTCGTGCGTGTGAGTGCAATTGAAAAACCGGCACTGATCGAGTAAACCAAACATCTCGGGGAAATAGTGGGCAATTTCCTCCTTGGCCATATCTATCACCCCAAAACCTCTGATGCCCGGAGTATCAATCAGGTATCCTCCACCTTCTACCTCAAACATTTCGGCAAATGTGGTGGTATGTTTGCCCTGTTGATGATGATCTGAAATTACTCCGGTTTTGAGTGTCAAAGTTGGGTCGATCCGGTTGAGGATGGATGATTTTCCAACGCCCGAAAGCCCCGAAAAGAGGCTGATCTTACCTTTAAGCTCGTCGCTCAGTATATCAATATTGAAGTTTTTCTCTGCAGATACCTGGAAACATTTATAGCCAATCGATTCATAAGTCTGCAGGTATTCTTCAAGCTTTTCGTAATCCTTCGCGTTGTATAAATCGAGTTTATTAAAAACAAGACATGCCGGAATCCGGTAAGCCATCGCTGATACCAGGTACCGGTCAATAAATCCCGGAAGGGTAACAGGGTAGTTAACTGTCACAACGATAAATGCCTGGTCAATATTAGCTGCGATGATCTGACTCTCTTTCGACAGGTTGGAAGCTTTTCGGATAATGTAGTTTCTACGTGGTTCAACGGCAAAGATGATCCCGGCAACGCCCTCTTTTGTTGTTTCATCATGCTGAAGCTCAAATTCAACACGGTCTCCAACCGAAACCGGATTAGTCGTCCGAACCTCTTTCATCCGAAGTTTTCCCTTAATGCGGCAATCAAAAGTCTCACCAGTATCGGCTTTTACCGAATACCAGCTTCCTGTTGATCGAATTACTAAACCTTTGCTCAATACGATAGATTTTAACGCGTTAAAAATACGTAAAAGGTTTGAACCAGCACAACTGTTAAGGACTTTCTGTTGTTGTGCTTTTAACCATGCAGATTTTTTTAAGTTTGCGTGATGAAGATAATAGGGAAGGAGAACTGAAACAGCCTTGAATTAGTAACGTAGTAACTCCTGAATTATTACTTTTGTAAAAATGGTTGAAACGAAGATTGATAATTAATAAAGGGTTTTATCGTATGAGTAACAAAATATTGAAGGCTGCGCTTGCTGTGTCTTTCGTGGTTATTATCGGACTCTCATTCTGGGGATTTAAAAGTGATCAGAAGAATTTCGAGATTTCAAAAAATCTGGACATCTTTTATTCGCTGGTTCGGGAATTGAATCTTTTCTATGTTGATGAAGTTAAACCTGATAAGTTGATTAAAAAAGGGATTGACGATATGCTCGAAACCCTTGATCCATATACTGTTTATATTCCTGAATCAGAAATGGATGATTTTAAGTTCATGACAACGGGAGAATATGCCGGAATTGGGGCCATGATCAGTAAACGGGGTAATCAGATTATTGTAGCGGAACCATATGAAGGTTTTCCGGCTCAGGTAAGCGGCTTACGGGCAGGCGATATTTTCATTGAAGTTGATGGTAAACCGGTTGATAAAATGGTGGTTTCGGATGTGTCAGAAATTCTGAAGGGGCCTGCCAAGAAAGTGATAAAAGTAAAAATGCAACGTCCCGGCGAGAAAAAACCTTTTACACTTGACATCGTACGCGAAGATATCCAGATCGATCCGGTTACTTATTATGGAATGATTGACGCCAAAACGGGTTATGTTCGTCTTTCAAGCTTTACCGATGGCTGTGCCGAAAGTGTACGAGATGCAATTGTTGATTTAAGGGATAAAAAAGGGGCTAAATCACTTGTTCTTGATCTCCGCTCAAATCCGGGTGGACTCCTTGGAGAAGCAGTTAAGATTACCAATCTGTTTGTTAATCACGGACAGGAAATAGTTAGTACCAAAGGGAAAGTATCGCAGTGGGATAAAACTTACCGGGCAACAGAACAACCGGTCGATTCGGTAATGCCACTAATAGTGTTGGTAAACAGCGGATCTGCCTCGGCATCTGAAATTGTTGCCGGTGCGCTTCAGGATCTCGACCGTGCGGTGATTATGGGTAACCGAACTTTTGGAAAAGGTCTTGTTCAAACGACGCGCGATCTTAGTTATAACACAAAACTGAAAGTTACAACTGCTAAGTACTATATACCTAGTGGCAGATGTATTCAGGCACTTGATTATACGCATCGGAATGCTGATGGAAGTGTTGGGAATATACCTGATTCACTTATTACTGTGTTTAAAACTAAAAATGGTCGTCTTGTAAAAGATGGCGGTGGTATTAATCCTGATATCCGCAATGTTCAGGACACGTTAAGTGCATTGTCATTTAAGCTTGTACAGGATTATATGATCTTCGATTTTGCGACCGAATATGCTTCGAAGCATAAAACCATTGCTCCTCCAGATAAGTTTGATATTGATGATGATATCTATAAAGAATTTCATAAATATCTGACAGAGAAGAAATTTACCTATGAATCGAGGAGTGAACAAACATTAAAGGTATTGATTGAAACGGCCAGAAAAGAACGTTATTTCGATGGCACCAAAAATGAATTTACTGCGCTTGAAAAGGGGTTAACCTTAGATCTGAATCAGGATCTTGATAAGAACAGTGAAGAAATTCGTGATCTGCTTAAAGATGAGATTGTGTCGCGTTATTATTATCAAAAGGGAGCCATCATTGCAGCTTTGGGTAGTGATAAAGAGATAAAGAGCGTTTTGTCGCTTTTCAATAATCCAGCAGAATATTCACGGTTATTGATTCCTGGAGCCAGTGCTACAGCGCTGAAGTAATCGAAAATAATGCGAAAGAGAAATTGACGTTAATTATATAGAGGTCATAAAAGAGAAAATACTTTTCTTTTATGACCTTTGTTTTGTGCAGGTTGTTGGTAAAAATAGAATGCTGATTGTCTTATTATGAAGAAGAAAATACTTGTTATGGCCCAGGTTCCGCTGTCCGGTTTGACAGAACTTCAGGCGCAATTTGATATTATATACCCGGAGCATTTTTATTTTAGTGATGCCGATCTTCGAAAGTACATTGTCGATGCTGATGGTATTCTATCGGTATTTACGGCTCCTTTACGGTCCGAATTGCTTCAATTGGCCCCGCAACTTCGGATTATTTCCAACTTTGGGGTAGGTTATAATAACATTGATCTGGATTATGCGTCAGCGAGAGGCATAGCAGTTTGTAACACGCCCGATTCGGTTACGGAGCCAACAGCCGAAATGGCGATGGGACTCATGATCGCCTTGATGCGAAGGATCAGTGAAACTGATCGTAAATTACGAAGTTCCTCTGGATTGAAATGGGGGATGATGGAGAATTTAGGAAGTTCTCTATGGGGGAAAACCCTCGGCATTATCGGAATGGGACGAATTGGACGTGCATTAGCGCGCAGAGCCTCAGCTTCAGGAATGAAAGTGAACTATTATAATCGGACGAGATTGGATGTCGCCACTGAGCTGCAATATGGTGCCACTTTAGTTTCTTTTAATAACCTGATCCAACAATCCGATGTTATTTCGTTGCACTGTCCATTGACAGATGATACGCATCATTTGATAGGGGAAAATGAATTTTCGCAAATGAAGGATACCGTTTATATCATTAATACTTCACGGGGAGCAGTAATTGATGAACGCGCGCTTGTGCGCTATCTTGCGAATGGAAAAATTGGGGGTGCAGGTCTGGATGTTTTCGAAGAGGAACCTACCATCAGTCGTGAGCTGTATTTGATGGATAATGTTGTCCTTACTCCGCATAATGCAACCGGAACGATTGATACCAGGATTGCAACTGCACGCGAAGCATCTGAGAATCTGATTCGGTTTTTTAATGATAGGCATGATATTCCAATCGTCAATCCCTCCATCTGGAGATCATAAAACAGACAACCTGTTCATTTAATATTCCTTAGCTAACAATTTCAGGGATTTTAATGTCCTGTGATAATGAGAATTGGTTGTTAAAAGAAAAATGTTTTTGGGAAAATTAATGCTAAGCCGACGAGACTTAATATAATGAATGCCAATGCGATGAATAGAAAGGCGAGGCTAATTTTGCCTTTTTTATTCTTAAATTTTTCGCTCTGAATTTTCATGATTTTTTCGATATTGGAAACCAGCTTTTCCAATGCAAAACGGTCTTTTACAACGTAGTCGAAAGCCCCTAATTTGATGGTACTGACGGCAATATTTAAATTGTCTTGTCCTGAAAGGAAAATAAACTCTGAGTCTGGATTAGTTTGCTTGGAGGTTTTTAGGACTTCGATACCACTTATACCATTCAACAAATAGTCTTGAATTACAATATTGGGTTTTTTGTGAAGGTTCTGCAAACACTCTTCTCCACTGAGAAAGCTTTCGATTCTATTAAATTTTTTAGCTTTAAGATGATTGGTAATGAACTTATTGTAGATAGAATTATCCTCTACAATAAAAATTAGGGGATAGTCTTGGTTTTGCATCGTAAATGGTTTTTAAGAATTGGCATTTAAACTTTCTTGAATTGTATTAGAAGTATACTCTATATTTGAAAAAGTGTTTCGTTTGATTTGTAATTCGTGATCAAAAATTTCATTTATTGACAAAAATGCTTGCGCCAGCCTCTATTTTGTTCTTTTAGAAAAGAATAAATAGCTTGCGCTAATTGTTGAGACTGAATGATTCGTCAGAAATTATTCAGATATTGGCCGATATGGAATCATTACCTGATATTTTTGCTTTATCAAAGCTTAGAATTTTCGAAAAAAGGGATATCCGTGATTTGGATGATGGAGAATCAATTGCGATTGGACTACCGCAATAGATTTATGAATCTTAATGTATAAAGATTTTTGGGTGTTAATAATATAATGGTCGACAATAAATTTTATGTTGGAAAAAGGAATTGATTCGTTTTGTCAATTAATTGCCGAGAATTGAAAATGTATCCGGGAAAAAGATTGTAAGACTTGCAAAGATCAGAATTATTATAGCAAGTGCAATGAAGAAGAGTGTGATCCCAAGTTTGTATCGCTTATTACTATTTATTAATTCATGATTGATCATTATCCTGTTAATTTTATCAGTAAGCTTTTTCAACGAATACTGGTCCTTGATAATGTAATCGTAGGCACCATATTTCATCGAATTAATGGCAACCTCAATATCATTTTGCCCGGAAAGAAAAATAAATTCGGTTTCAGGGTATTTCTTACGTGTAGCTTTTAAAACTTCGATTCCGTTTATCCCGTCAAGAAGATAATCCTGAATGATTATATCGGGTTTTTGATCGATATTTTTCAGGCATTCTTCGCCACTTAGAAAGCTTTCGGTCCGGATCAGTTTGTGGGAGCGCAAGTGATTTACAATCAGCTTATTATAAACCGAATTGTCTTCAACAATGAAGATCAGCGGATATTTTTGATTTTCCATAAGTGATTATTTTTGTATTTTTAATGTTGCAATCCCTGTATTTTCGGAGTGTTGGAAGTTTTCGATTGAGTGATGTAAATCTAAGAAATCAATTTGATATTTTAAAATTAATTTATAGGCCTTTAATTTTTTAAATAAAACAGCGTTTAAGTAATTTTTGTTTTAACTTCTAAATCGTTTTTACGCAAAATGGGGTATTGATCTGAACGATTTTGTTGGCTGAAATTTAATTGTTGGATGCGAGTTTTATAAGCAGTGCATTTCCATGATGTTTTTTTATATCTTCGCATAATCAATTTATCAAAAATCAATAAAATGAAAGTTCTTAATATCGTTCTTTTGCTAATTGTCCTAATGTCAGTAGGTTGCAAAACTCAAAAGATTGCACCTAAACCGGTGCCAATGAAGTCGGAAACTGTTGATAGCGAATCATCGGCGATTAAATCGAAAGAGGAGCGCATTACCGCTGCAAAAGGTGAAGCCAGTGATTTTGGATCGAAAAGATTTTATATCATTCTGGGAAGTTTTGGTGTTTACGAAAACGCTCAGAAATTCAAAAAGCAACTAATGGCTGAGGATTTTTTCCCGGGAATTCTTATTAATGAAGCTGGTTTATATCGTGTAAGTGTTAATAGTTACGATGACGAAGGAGTTGCACGGGCCAGAGTTGGCGAAATCAGGCAAAAATTTCCGAAATATAGCGACTTATGGTTGTTAATTAAGAAGCAATAATAAAGTCGAAAAGAGGGTTTAACCCTCTTTTCTTTATTCCGAAAAGTCTGTAAATCCGTTCCAGCCTAAGAATAGACTATGCATTTAAATAGAATTTTCTTGTTGATGTTTCTGTTCAGTTTTGAAATTTTTAACTGTCATGGACAAGATGCTTTCAACAAATGGCTTAAATCAAAACCTGATTCGTTGTATGTTCAGAACAACCAGCAGGATCTGATTCTGCGGGTTTATGCCTCTCAAAAATACTCAGCTCAGACAATTATTGACCGCGGGGCTAAAACCAGCCTTGCTTATCGTCCTTCAAATGGCTATGTTGTTGGACTTGGATTTAATTACAAGTTTCTTGGAATTAACATAGGAACCGTTTTTCCTTTTGCTCAGCCAGATATTAATCGATACGGGAAAACCAAATACCTTGATCTTCAATCACACCTATATCTTAGAATCTTTACAGTCGATTTTTACACTGGATATTATAAAGGTCAATACCTGTCTAATTCGACGTCTGTATTGAATCCGGCGCCTTCAGGATTAGACTTCTACACCAGGGGAGATATTGCGACTTACTCCGGCGGATTTGGTGTTTATGCGAATCTTAATCCAACGAAATTTTCGGTTCGGGCTCCTTTCCTTCAAAATGAATGGCAAAAGAAAAGCGCCGGACAGCCAACATTGGGTTTTGAATTGTATTGGGTTAGTTCTGCAGCCGATTCATCATTCATTCCTTCAAATTTGGCGAATAAAACCTTTTTCGATGGAATTGATTTTAATAAATGGCGTTTTTACTCTCTGAATCTAACCGGAGGCTATGCTTATACGTTGGTCATCAGAAAGAGGTTCTTCCTGACGGTAGGCATCAATGCAAGTCTGGGTATCGGTGAATATCAACTAACTCCTGTTGACGGAGCAAATATGAAACGTATTTATCCCAATTTTAGTATTAATCAAAAACTGGGATTTGGTTACCATTTCGATAAAATTTTTGTAGGGATGTCGCTTGCTAATTTTCAGTACTTTACGCCAACACCTGTTAAGCAAACATATATCCGATGGCAGACTGGAAATTTACGGTTCAATATTTCTTACCAACTTAGTCTCAAAAGAGATATTGAGATCCGGCCCTGGAAATGGTTCTAGAAGTAAAGTCATTAACATCTGAGTCCCTCAAATATTGAAACTAATAGTGATATTGACTTATATGATTGATAATTGCCAGCCTTTTATGATTTTATTTGTCAATATATAGATTTGGATTTAGAGCATCGGGGGACCACTGATTCAGAAAATCAAGGACCTTTTTCCTGGAATATCCCTTATCTTCTTCCAGGTAAGCAGAATTCTGTGTGTGAATTCGTTTACCATTACTATCGAGTATCACAAAAACTGGAAATCCGAATCTCTGAGGATATTCGAGTTTTTTTAATTCAGCCATATTTTGGTTTTCCTTGCTGTAATTTACCTTTATTGTCACATAGTTTTTGCTTATTAAAGTGCTTATATCCTGATCGTCTAAGCAGAATTGATGGAATTTAATGCACCAGGGACACCAGTTTCCACCAATTTGAAGGAGAAGGTGCTTGTTTTCGGCTTTAGCCTTGGTTATTCCTTGCGCGATGGCTGTTGATATAGTTGTATTGTATTATGTGGCATAAAAAATTTAATTTAAAGCATTAATACACAACACTAAAGCACACTATACAGATAAACAAATAAATGATACAGTAGAGCCACCACAAAGAGGTACGCCAAAAGTTCATAAAAAAACGGTGGTAATATCTTTAACGCTGAATGAGTATAACCCGATTCATTATCCCAACCTCGACCAATGTAACTCACTATTTTCTTAATCGCGGATCTCATACCCTAAAATTAATAATTAATCTTTGACACTCCATAGATACAACGATGTTGCAGATGGAACAGCCATCTAAAATCCGACCTCAATATCATTATTTGGAATAAATATGAATTACTCACTTCACTTAAATCACTGTATTTTAGAAAATGTTCATCTTTACTTAAAAATGAACATTTTTAATTTCGTTAAACATTGATTATTAATCACATAAAAATTAGACGCATATTTTCGTTAAATTAATGTTCATTTATTGCATATTTTAATATTAAATGTGTATATTTGTATTAAATATTTAGGCTATGAGATCAACAGGAGAAAAGGTGGTAAATAAAAAAAGAACAACGTATTCGCTCGACTGGAATATTGTCGTCGGACTTGAGTCCCGATTGTTGCGCGATTTTCAGTCTGAGAAGAATGAAAACAAGGGACGAGAACTTTTGATGGTTTCGATTGGGGTTAGATTAGGAATGCGGGTTATCGACAATCTATCTCTTAAATGGGAAGACTTAATAAATTTAGAGATCGGCGAAAAGTTTGTAAGAGTCGAAAAGAAAACCAACAAAGAACGGATCTTAGTTATGTCGTCGAAGTTGAAAGAGATCTTAGATATTGTCATTGCGATAAGCAATCCCAATCCTCAACATTTCATTTTCTCTTCGAACAAAGGGAAAGGTTCGATACCAATGTGCATACAAACCTTTAATAGATTATTAAAAGATATCATGCAAGAGTATAAAGTAAAATGTATTGGCAATATATCGTCGCACCTGCTTCGAAAGAGTTTTGTGGTTGGATCTATCAAAAAGGGGTTCGAAATGGGCGATCACCTTTCATTGATCAAAGTTAGTCGATTAATAAATCACACATCTGTTTCGACTACGTTAAAATACACGAATTTCGAGACTGATCAGATGTTGAACCTATATGAATTGAATTGATTTACTCACTGATATATTTGATACTTAAAAGCGGGGGCAACGCTATAAAATCCGCCTCAAGAAAATGGATAAAATCAAAGTCGGTCAAATAGTTAAATTTCAAAAACCATTTCCTGATGAAGACCCAGAACAGAAATACATAGTACTTGAAGTTAAAGAGGGCATGGAGGATACAAGAGTCGATATCTCACCTATTAATTTGGAGCTTGAAATCCCTCCCGTATACACTGTTAGTTTAGTAGACTTGATTTAATATCTGACTTACCAAATAATAGTATCGGTAATTATTGTCGCGTAAAGGATATAAAACTCGAATTCCATCGAATCTGTTTCTTACTCTAATTTTTATAATTCTCTAACAATTTGAAGGTTCCGATATAATTATTGTTTATCTGTTGTTCTTTTCATTACTTTCGCATACGAGAATTTAACTAAGACATCAATGCGTAATTTGAAAAAATAATGAAATTAACAGGACAGGAATTATACTCAAAACTTGTAGATGATTATAAAATTATCGGAGAAACAGGGGTAATCAATTTCTCATTAAAAAATTTGGTAATTGCAATTGAGACTAAAGATACCGTAGGAAACTTACTTCAAGAGTGGCTTAAAGCGTGGATGATGCAGGAAAAAATCGAATTTCAAGAAAACACTAATTCGCAAGTATTCCCTGATTTTTACTTAGACAAACATAATCTAAAGCAAGACTTATTAGAAGTCAAAACATTCGATTGGGACAGAGGCCCTGGATTTGACTTAGCAAATTTTGATTCATATTGCAATTCGCTTACCGTAAATGCTTATAGAATTGATTCTTATTATTTAATATTTGCATATCAAATGGCTGGTAGCGTAATAACCATAAAAAACGTCTGGCTAAAAAGAATTTGGGAACTGGCTTGTCCGAGCAGTACCTACCCTATTAAAGTGCAAGAAAAGAAAAATATTATTTACAATATTCGACCCTCAACGTGGTATTCCGTTAGGACAACGTTTAAACCTTTTTCATCAAAAGAAGATTTTTTATCTGCATTAAATGAAACAAGATACCAATATCCGCAGACAAGACATAGTAACGGGCATTGGCTTCAAAGTGTAATTAAAAATTATCAAGAACACACTGGGATTTCGCTAATTGTTAAATGATCGACCTCGCTATTTGAATAAACTTGAGCCAGTTTCGCAGCAACAAATTCAACAACAGGAACAGCGACAGTATTCCCTAATAGATCAAAAGCATCACCTTCGTTAGTTGATATTACATACCTTTCGGGGTAACCAAATAAGCGTAAACCCTCTCGAATTGTTAATCTTCGTAATCCTTCGCCATCGGCCACAGCCAGACGAGAGACGTCGGTAGCAACTAAAGTTGGTGCTATTTTGTTAGGATCTAAAATTTTGTTGATTTCAAAGCTTAATTTTCCCGTTACAATATTGTAACCCTTTGGTTTAGTTTCGTCGTAAATCCTAAAACTTTTTACTCTACCGTTAACTGATTCTTTAACAAGTTTTTTAGGATGCTCAAATCTCAAATATCCTTTTTGAGTTAGATCCTCTAACATTAACCTTAATTGATCTTCAGAACAATTAATAAATGTATTAATTTGCTGTAAGGTAAGTGGCATTCCATCCATCCAGTCAATCCCAATTACTTTAGCCCACTCCTTTTTTCTGCGATCTTTTAATAAACTATCTAACATAAATGATTGCTCCCTTGAAACATCTCCCTTCAAGCCAATATCCCAACTATGAATATTATTAGCGCCACCCCGTTTATCCTTTATTGATTTTCCGTATAAATCTTTCAGTTTAAAATGCGACAGTAGTTTAGTTACAAAATCGGAATCAATAGTGTTTAATCCTTTATCTAAAATGCTTTTCAAAGGTTTAAACTTAGGTTGTACGCCGTTTAAATCAATAGCATGAGATTTTGTGCCGACAATGAAAATTCTTTTACGCGATTGAGGTAAGCCAAATTCCACAGAATCATATACTTTCCAAGATACTTCATACCCCAAATCATCATGCAACTTATACAAAATAGTTGCTAACGTGATTCCTATCTCATCGCCTTTGTTTACTAAATCGTGTTTTACCAATCCTTCCACATTTTCCAATATAAATCCATATGGCCTTTTAGCTCTTAAAATCCGTTCGACTTCGAAAAATAAAGTACCGCGAGTGTCAACAAAGCCTTGACGGTTACCAGCAGCACTAAACGGTTGACACGGGAATCCTCCTAATAAAAAATCGAAGTCAGGGATAGATTTCGTATCTACTTTGAAAATATCACCGACAAAATAATCATGTTCAAAGTTTTCATTCAGCGCTACAACTGAATGAGGTTTGATCTCGGAAGTCATAACACACTTTGTTTTAAATCCGACCCTTTGAAAAACATTTTCAAAACCCAGCCGAATTCCGCCGAGGCCGGCAAACAAATCAATAAATTTTACAGTCCTATTTTTCATCAGTTAATAATTTATATTCCTCGTTCGACTCTATCGATAATCTAACGCTATGCTCATATATTTCAATTTTGCTACACTCAATAACTGAAAGACACTGGATGAAAAAGGAAGCACTAAAACTTCCACGGCTAATTTTACTATCGATACTTGCCTTAGTTTCCTCTATGCCAATTTGCCTAAGTTTCAATGCCAAATCAGCATTTGAGATACCTCTTTTTACTAATTCAGATTTAAGAAGACGCTTAACTTTGACATTCCAATTTATCATCCTTCATGACGTTAGATTTGCAATATTAAAATGTAATTATCATATATGCAAATAATCACGTAAGAATAATAATTTATCTTGAGAAAAGTATTCAGAAAGCTTTGCGATAATATGTCAATAACAGTTCATGGTTAAAAGCACTAAAGTTTTTTAGAACAGCATAAATGAATTAAAAGACTCTGCCAACCCTTACAATATATGCCAACCAAGGTGCACTGTCTTATCGCGGAGGTTAGGTTAATTTTCGACGAAAACTTTTATACGCAAAAAACAAAGTCATGGTTGAGGGCTCTTATATCTGATCATTCCGTGTATTTATTTAGAAATAGAGGAAAATTAAATAAATCCTTGCATTATGTTATTTTTTACTATATTTTTGTAGCGTGTGTTTAAAAAGATTATCTGTGTTAGAAAATAGTGTTTTGCGAAGTCTTAAAGCTTAGTATATACGTACCCCAACTCATTTTCTTCAAATAGCCTTTAGCCAGTGTTTATAAGGTTCTTAGAAGGGTTTTAGATATCAGATATAATCTGATTTATAAAGTCTGCATATCGAGCCTTAAATGGCATAAATAAGAGGGGTGAAAGTATAAGTGTAATGTGTAAATGTGTAAAAATGATAAAAAGGAAAATGATTCTTCAAATTTCATTAAAGATTTAGAAGAAGGGCAAAAAGTAAAATCGGAACAAACGATAGTGGTGGATTGGTTAACGATTAGTTTTACAAAGCAAATGCCTGACATTGATAAAATTAGACTATCCACCTCAACAAAAGGCAGATATATAATAAATGAAACATGCTATCTACAATATTCGAATGATAAAATAAATGATTTTAATGATACCCTTTTCTTGTTTATAAAAAAGAAATATATAGGAAGATTACTTTTAAATCCCACTAAAAACATTGACAGAAATACAGTCCACCTGATCCTGGAGAATTCGCTATTTTACGAAAATGATTTTACGCAATATATTGATTACCTAATCATTAATTTAGATTTCAAATTAAATCACCTAAATAGATTAGATATCGCGAACGATTTCATAAATCATTTTATAATACCTTTTTTTGGAACATTCGAGAGATCACGCAACATAAGCAAAAAAGGCAGAGCAAAATATAAACCAGAAAAGGATGGTAAAAAAAATATAGAGAGTGTTATAATTGGTTCCGCAAATTCCAGAAAACAAATAAGTATTTACAAGAAAGGTGAAGATTTACAACGCATTCCCAAGCCTTATATACAAGAATTCTGGGGAATGAACCAAATGGATTATATACTAAACGAAGTTGAACGCATTGAGCTTCGGTTAAGAACAGAGGAACTAAGGGATGTTGATTATCATAAATTATCAGACCCAAATTATTTAGCTACTCTTTGTCGATTACATTTTAAAAACTTCTTTGAATTTGAGGCCTCATATAAAGAAAATGGGAAATATCGTAAAAAAGATGTAACACCCATTGATATAAATTTTAAGCATTTCGAAACTCTGTATTTGAAACGCTTAAAATCATCACCCAGAGAAGGAACTAAACGAGCCAGTACATATCTTAAAAATCTATATAATAGCTTATTAAAAGAGCAGTATTTACTAAATAAAGAATCTAATCAAAACCAAATCAATTCAATTTATATTGAAAATAATTTAAAAATGATCAGCCGACATTTAGAATTATATCCAGATCTGAACGAGTTATATGATAGAAAGAAACTATCATGGGAACATGAATATAAAAACAAACATAGGATGTATTATAATGACATCATAACGCTTAACAATGATATGGAAAACGAAGCCATTGATAGCAATTCCGCTATAATAAACAATGAAAATTTAAAAGATAGTTTCATGAATGAAACAAATGTCACTATAACTCATTAATATAGCATTTTACTGAATAAATATAGCATATATCTGCATAAATTTATTATCTTTGTATTTATATTAAATACACAATTTACACTCTTTCACAGTAATCCTAACGTCTATCTTGCACATATAGGCGTTAGGATTGATCTTTTTAATAAAGCAAGCAAATATTGAAACCTCGGTTAATAAACAGATCAATCCAGATCATAAAAAAAATCCGCTATTTGGATATCGTAGGCATCCGAAATTTTGAAGAGAGTTTCGAGGGTAACATTATTTCCATTCTCGATACGTTGTATCGTTCCGATGCTTATATTTATTCGTTCGGCTGCCTCAACCTGAGTGAGTCGATCCATGAGCCTTAATTCACGGATATAGCTACCTATATATTGTAGGCGATTATTATTTTGTTCAGATTCTTGGGGGTTAGTATTGTTTCTGTGTTGAGGCATAAAAATTTATTTAATATAAATACACACTAAACTATGTATAAGCCTGAACCATAACTGCCATATTTTGTTCTATTCGCGGAATAAATAAGAGATTTTGTGACTTCAAAGATCCCGCTTATAGTGGTTTTTTGAGTAAAAAACGTTGATTTTGTGATATTTCAATACTATTTAATAGATAATCTCAACATGCACTACCGACAGAGGGATTTACGCTGTTAATTTTTATTACAAATAACCCTAAAGCCAATTCCTTCATATTAAATACCCCCCTCCGTACTCCACCCATCCCCACCCCACGTAATACGCTGACAATCTGCGTATCCGCAAAAAGCCGAAAAATTAATTCATACTATTCACTGGCTACGTGGGTGATACACTGACACTTAACAGCTTCTTTAATATTTTCAAAAAATTTTCATTGACCAGATATCATTTTATACTTTTTTATAAAATATGATTCAATCACGGTTAATGTCGAGACAACATTTTTTTATAGATTTCAGAACTTGACAGGTCATTAGTTCTAAACATATAGTCTTGGTGCATTGCCCAAATTTGGTCTTATGATTTTAATTTCCTTGGTTCTGTTGCTTATATATATACGAGTGACTTCATCAAAAATGGTGATATCGCAACGAACACACACCTCGTTCAATCTTTTTGTAAATCGCTTCGATGTTGGATAAATAGTAATCTTAGAAAGTATTCCTTTGATCATCTTTTTGTCAATCAAAATTTTATTTAAATAATTTATGAAACTTACTTCGTATGAATTTCCACGTTCATCTTCGACGAATTCCAAATTATCTATATCAAACCAATCGTCCGCGGCATCGATCAAAATTTTATTCGCCGCGATCTGTGATTTTATATTTAAAAGTTGATTATTCAATTTCGTTTGTTCTTTTCTTATTACATCTAATTTAATGTTAAATTTCTCCTTTGTTAGTACACCAGATGTAAACAGATCTATCAAATTGCTTTCTGTTTGTAGTTGTTTTCTTATGAATCCTTCAACCTCATTAAACTCGACTGCGAGTAAATTTATTTTATTTTGGCTCTGGCCAGAGTCACTTGCCCTATTTGCTATTGAAGCCGCATATTCGTTAATCAATAGATTTTTAACCGCCGATTCCAACTTTTCAACGCTCACACCCATATTTCCACAACTTTCTTTATAGTAACGTGTGGAACAGCATTTGTATGTCGATTCAATTTTACCATTTCGTACGGGTTTACTATTCGGCGAATAATATTTTCCACAAACGCCGCAAGCAATCATCTTATTATCTAATAAATATTCATATTTACGGTTTATACTCATTTTATTGAACTTGCTTTTCAAATTAGCCTGAACTGTATCAAATAATACATTATCAATTATTTGTGGGCAATCATATTTGATCCCTAAATAATTCCTTTGACCCACATAAATAGTATTAATCAACATATGATAAATAACAGCGTCCCGCCATTTTTTATTCTGTCGAGTTTTTATTTCTTTATTATTTAAATAGTTGGCAATAGTTGTACAACCTTTTGTTAATGATAGCTCAAAAATTTGCTTTACAATGATAGCCTCCGATTCATTTATGAGAAGTTTTTTATTTGAGTCCTTCATGTAGCCATAAGGGTAATTTTCATTCTGGACAACGCCGCCATTCTTAACACTGTTCACCTTTCCTGATCTCATTCTAAATGTCATAGTATCGAGTTCATACGAATTAATACTACTGAGAACACTTGTAATCATTGTTGAGGTAGCATTGACTGTTCTATCTTTATTTAGAGTACTAATGCCTTCTTTAATAGATATTAATCCCACTTTAAGATCATTTAAAGCCTCAATACTCCTCAATACATGACTTGTTCGACCAAGGCGAGAGAGTTCGGAAATTACGACGAATAACACATTCGGATTACTTTTAACAAAGTCCATCATTGCAACAAGTTCAGGTCGTTCTTTAATTGTGCCTGACTCTTTTTCTGAAAAACTTTTAATAATATTGTATTGCTGATACTCACAAAATCTTTGAACGTCTTGAACTTGTCTGTCATAGTCTTGAACATCTGTACTAACTCTATGGTAGGCAACAACCTTAATCATTTGTTTATCTGAACTTTCAACAATTTTCATGTACCAAATTTATTCGTTTAAATTTCATCACAAGATACTACATTATTCAATGCAACAGTTGAAACATCTGCATCAGGATTGTAAAGTTTTGAGGTTTGAGCATAACTACTACTCAAAATAAAATAAAAGACAATGGTCAAAACAAGTTTCATAGGTTGTAATTTACAGTTGAAAAATCGATATAAACTTTGATTAAAACAAAAAGGCTGCAAAAATAAGCAGCCTTTGTTAATTATTTAGAGATTTCGACTAAACGGTGAGTATCTCTTTTTCTTTTGCCACAATTAACTCATCAACTTTTTTGCCAAACTTATCCGTAAAAATCTGGATTTTTTCAGAAGTGGTTGCTTCATCATCTTCAGAAATTTCTTTTGATTTGAGTAATTTCTTGAGATAATCATTTGCATCTTTTCTGGCTGAACGAATGCTTACTTTGGCAATTTCGCCTTCTTTGTGAGCATCTTTGACAAGATTCCGACGACGTTCTTCGGTTGGTACCGGAACATTAATACGGATGAATTCGCCATTATTCTCTGGGTTGAATCCAAGATTTGAATTGATGATCGCTCTTTCTATTGGTTGGATCATTTTCTTATCCCATGGCTGAATTGCAATTGTTCTGGCATCGGGTGTACTTACGTTGGATACCTGCATAATCGGAGAGGGTACTCCATAGTAATCGACCACCACGCTCTCAATCATCCGGGGACTGGCCTTACCTGCACGAATGTGCGCCAATTCGTGATCAAGGTGAGAAATAGCAAGATCCATCCTTTCGGTGGTCTCATCAATTAGCATTTGTATTTCGTCGTTCATAGCGTGATTGGATTAAAACTTAAAGTTCAAAACAAAATTACAAAAATTTAAAACTACAAAAAAGTTACCGGAATTTTTCTTCCTAATTATGGACGATTGTTCCAATTGGTTCACCTTTTAATACTCTGATCAGGTTCCCGACAGTATCCATATCGAAAACGACAATGGGTAAATTGTTCTCTTTGCACATGGTAGTGGCAGTCAGGTCCATGATTTTCAATCCTCTTAAATAGATTTCATCGAAGGTGATTTCGGCGAATTTTGTTGCATTAGGATCTTTTAACGGATCGGCAGTATAAACACCATCCACACGCGTTCCTTTTAACATTGCATCGGCTTCGATCTCAATTCCACGTAATGAAGAACCTGTGTCAGTTGTAAAATAAGGATTCCCTGTACCGCCTGAAAAAATGGCCACTTCGCCATGTTCAAGCGTTTCAATTGCTTTATCTTTCGAATAAAACTCACCAATCGGTTCCATCCTTATCGCAGTTAGCACCCTTGATTTTACGCCAGCTACTGTAAGAGCTGAATTAAGCGCCAAACTATTAATAACTGTGGCCAACATTCCCATCTGATCTCCTTTGACCCTGTCGAATCCTTTTGATGAGCCGCTCAATCCTCTGAATATATTACCACCGCCAATGACAATGCCTACCTGGATACCAAGATCGACAGCCTCTTTTATCTGTGAGGCATAATCCGATAATCTGACCGGATCAATTCCATATTGTTGATCTCCCATAAGGGATTCTCCCGACAGTTTCAGTAAGACGCGTTTATATTTTACCATTATTTTAGTTTTGTATGACAAATTTACGTCAAAAAAGGGTTTAAACAAAGTGACGAATGAACGATTATTAAATCCTGGCGCTGTACAAAAGGAGGAAGGATTTGAGTATATCCTAAAAAAAGAGCCTCAATTTTGAGGCTCTTTTCATTTGTACGAATTCTAACGCACTATACATTCAAAGTGAAACGGATAAATCCAGTCACTTTAACGTCTTTGTCAACTCCTGTAAGATACTGACGAATAGTGGTTTTGTTGTCTTTTACAAAATCCTGATTCAACAGCGTACTATCTTTGAAGAATTTATTTAATGCACCCTGAGCAATTTTATCGAGCATTGCTTCAGGTTTGCCTTCCAGACGGAATTTTTCCTTGGCAATTTTTAATTCCTGCTCAACGATTTCAGGGGCAACGTCAGTATTGTCAATAGCAACAGGGTTCATCGCTGCAATTTGCATTGCAACATCCCTACCTGCCTGGTATTCGATTGTTTTGCTAAAACCAACAAGTGTTGCAAGTTTATTGCCCGGATGAATATACGGAACAACATTTGCAGCAGCAATGCAGGCATAGTAGGACAACTCTATTTTTTCTCCTATGATACCAGTTTGTTCAAGAACTTGTTCTCCGATAGTTCTGCCATCCATCATAAGTGCTTTTACTTCATCAATATTGGCACATTTGTTGGCAATAGCATTATCGAGGATTTTTTCAGTGAGAGCGATGAAATTTTCATTTTTAGCAACGAAATCTGTTTCGCTATTTAATGAAATAACAGCACCAAAACTTTTATCTTCAGATACTTTCGAAAGAACAACTCCTTCGGATGATTCTCTGTCAGCACGTTTGCTGGCAACTAATTTACCTTTTTCGCGGATGATTTCGATCGCACGGTCAAAATTGCCTTCAGCGTCTGTAAGCGCATTTTTGCAATCCATCATACCGGCACCGGTTGCTTTACGCAACTTTGCAACATCAGCAGCAGAAATATTCATTATTAAGAATTTTTATATGAATTTTAAAATGAATTTACTTTACATCAACAACGTCCTTGTCGGCTACGTCTTTGTCGATAACCTTATCTTCAACAACTGCTTCTTCAGCAACAGTTTCTTCGACAACGTCATCTACAACAACATCATCTTCAGCAACTTCTTCGTCAAGAATATCATCATCTACTAATAGGTCAGCGATTTTGTCATCCGAAAAATCTTCTTTTTCGTCAGCTTCTTCGATATCGTCTTCAACAATGATTTTTACAACAGCTTTGCGACCACTTTTCTTTAAGGTAAATGGTTTTTCATCCGCTGTCTCATCTTTTTCACGCTCAACCTTACGATCAGAAAGGCCATCTTTAATAGCATCGCACATCGTGGTGATAATTAATTCGATAGACTGAGATGCATCATCGTTTGAAGGGATAATGAAATCGATTCCTTCCGGATTGGAGTTGGTATCAACCATTGCAAAAATCGGGATGCTTAGGCGTTGTGCTTCGCGAACTGCGATTTTTTCTTTTAAAACGTCAACAATAAACAGGGCGGCAGGAAGACGGGTAAGATCAACAATCGATCCCAATACTTTTTCAAGTTTGGCTCTTTGACGTGTGATCTGTAATTTTTCGCGTTTTGATAAATTGTCCCATGCGGCGTCTTTTATCAGTTTGTCGATCGAAGACATTTTCTTAACTGCTTTACGAATTGTTGGGAAGTTCGTGAGCATACCACCTGGCCAACGTTCTGCAACATATGGCATATTAACAGCGCTAACTTTTTCTGCAACAATTAGTTTGGCTTGTTTTTTCGTGGCTACGAAAAGTACTTTCCGGCCCGACCTTGAAATTTGTTTCAGCGCTTCAGCAGCTTCATCAATTTTAACGATCGTTTTTTGAAGGTCGATAATGTGAATCCCGTTCTTTTCCATAAAGATGTATGGGGCCATAGCCGGGTTCCATTTACGTTTGAGGTGACCAAAGTGTACACCTGCGTCGAGCAATTGTTTAAATTCTGTTCTTGGCATAATAATGATTTGTTTACGTTCTGTTCAGTCAATCACCCGGTAGTCCAAAATAAATTGGAGTCCGGGTAATTTAGATGCTAAACAATATTTATAAAAAAAATTGCAATCTTGTAGATTAACGTTTCGAGAACTGGAAGCGTTTGCGTGCTTTTGGACGACCTGGTTTCTTACGTTCAACCTCGCGAGGATCACGTGTTAGAAAACCGGCAGCTTTCAGTTTCGGACGATATTCTGCTTCGTTGATTTTGAGCAGGGCGCGAGAAATACCCAGGCGAAGAGCTTCTGCCTGACCATTTAATCCACCTCCGTCGAGATTGACTTTAACATCGTATTGACCAGCAACCTCGCAAAGATTGAAAGGCTGAAGTACAATGTATTGTAAAGTTCCTACAGGAAAATATTCGTTCAATTCCCGTTTATTGATAGTAATGTTACCTTTTCCTTCAGAAAGATATACACGGGCAACAGCAGTTTTTCTTCTGCCAATAGTGTTAATGATTTCCATGATACTTACCTAATATTGTCCAGGTTAATAAATTTTGGCTTCTGTGCTTCTTTGTCATGATTTGCGCCTATAAATACATGCAGATTGGTAAAAAGTCTGGCTCCAAGGCTGTTCTTTGGGAGCATCCCTTTTACTGATTTTTCCATCAGTCTTTCAGGATATTTCTTCAGGATGTCGGCAGCAGTTTGTACGCGCTGACCTCCTGGATAACCCGTATGACGGATGTACTCTTTGCCTTTCCATTTATTCCCGGTTAATCGAATTTTTTCGGCATTTATAACTATCACGTTATCACCACAATCAACGTGAGGTGTATAACCTGGTTTATGTTTGCCTCGAAGGACAAGGGCCACTTTGCTGGCCAAACGACCTAGAATCTGGTCAGTGGCATCTACGATGACCCACTCTTTGGTTACCGTTGCTTTGTTCAACGATACTGTTTTGTAACTTAAAGTATCCACTTTCGTTTCAAATTTTTAAATGTGACACAATCCATTCTTGCTGATTCACACGATTAATAGGAGTTGTAACAGGTTTATTAACAATTAATTGTTAATAACGTTTTGCTAAGGTTGCTACAACACCCGACTAATACTTCAGCAAATAAGGATAAAATCGGGACTGCAAAAGTATTTAATATTTTTGAATTTACAACTCTTGAATGAAAATAACTTCTAATGAATCAGGGAAAAGCAATTCAGGTGACGTTGAGCTGTTGGCTTACTTCAGGAACCTTATTTTGCTCGTCTGGTTAGGACTCCAAAATTGACAATCAGGTATAATCCTTCGGTGTTCATGGTTTGCCTAATTATTGTGTCGTAATAGTAGTCAAATACAAAGCCAAAAAATGTATTTGGCATGATCTCGTGGAAGTAATGGTATTTCAGATTGATCAATTCGTTTTTGGGTATCATTGTAGTTCCTGTATTGGATGCATTTTGATATAAGGCTCCTCCTTGCGGTGTAAAGAACTTGTGGCCATGCCAGTATGCCAACGTCAATCCGCCGAGTCGCGTGTCTATCATGCCACTTGCATAAAATCCCCAGCCTTTTGATTCTTCCGGATCGAAATTCTCTATCGGATATGTAGAGAGTGAATAATTAGCGTTCAGGCTATATTCCTTAAAGATATTGTTTGAGATCTTCTTTCTAAATGAAAGTCCGGGGGTTACGGTTATATAGGATTTTGCTAATCCGGGAGCGGAATCGATTTCACCTCCCTGATGCAAACCGTAAAAAGCCAGCGGGAAAGAAAGGCTTGCATTGTCATTTTCAAATATTTTCCAGTTGGCTACCGTTCCAAAAGCAAATCGTTCCTTAAAAGGATCCCCTTCGACGATGAATTGCTGCCAGTCAATCCAGAGATCTGCTGAAAAGTGTTTTGAATTGTATTTGGCCTGAAGGCCGGCTTCCGGCTTTGATGTGAGAAACATTTCAGGATCAGCAAGAAATTCCGGCAGATTGTGATTTCGATCTGAATTTAGATTTCCAAGAATTAATGATATTTTTTCAGTAGGCTGATAGTGAATATTAAACCAAGGTAAAAGGTGGTAATATTCATCTCTTCCATTATACTTAAGTACATTCCCGCCAAACTCCATTCTTAGTTTGGCGTCTGGGTAAAATACAACTTTCGGCCTGAGCCATGCTCCTGTCAAGGTATATCCGGTTGCAATATCTCCTTTATACTCATTGTTTTTGAAAAAATTTACATTGTCCAGGGCGAAATAGAAATTTCCGGTACTATCTGGTCTGAAGGGTTCGTAATACTTAAATATAGTGTAATCGTTTTGTCCAAACGACTGGAAGCTTATTAAAAGCAGCAGTCCAATTATTATTTGGTTCCGGATTTGGAACTTTGTATTTAATATTATTTTCAAAATACCGATCATTGCGAGATTTTATTGAAATGGTAAAGTTATCGCTTTCTAATGATAAACTGATCGTATAGAAAAAGGAGTGCTGAAGCTGTTGCTCCAATACCTACCACCACAAGCCAGAATGAGGATGGATGGTATTTGTCCCAAAGAAACTGCGTCAGTTGGTCCGGGTTCATATTCATTTTAGTGGCTGCACTGCTGAAATAGTCGTTTTTGGTGAAATGCCCTCCGATTGCCGGCAGATCAATTCCACGTGAAGTAATCTCTTTTTGGGTCAGCATAGTTTTGTCTGAAATATTCTGGTAGACATTACCAGACACTATTCCTGCCATAAGACTCCCAATTGCTACCGGAATAAAAGAACAACCCATGTAAAGTGCGGTTTTATCCAGAGGGGCAATGCGACCTATGTATTCGGTGATTTTTGGTGAGCTCGACATTTCACCGACAGAGAAAATTAGCAATGCAACAACGACGAAGAGCCCGTTTTGCGTAGCCAGACTCAGCCCTAATCCGATAGATGCAATTAAAATCCCGACTACCATTGCACTAAGTGGTTTATATCGCATTGCAACATAGGATATTAAAATTTGAAACAGAATAATGGCACCAGCGTCGACATTCATAATGTATTCAGCAGGAATGGTCCCCTGGGTTGTTCCAAGTTGGTGAGCTAACCAAGGCCAGAATCGAATCAGTGCATCAAAAACGACGGAAGTGTTCACCCATTGGTCGATAAAAACCGGCAAACTCATGTAAAACTGGTAAAACATGGTCCAGAAAACGGAGATGATCAAAAGGAATAAACTAAATCTCCAATCTAATAACGCTTGTAAAATATTGCCAAAAGCAAGCTTAAGTTGCTGTGAAAAAGTGGATTTATGCTCATTCGCATTACTATTCTGTACTGGTTCTTTGTAAAAAAAAGTTACCAGAATAAAATTCACCGCGATGACTGCTGCTGAAGAATAGAATACGTAATCCCAGGAAAACTTTCTGACAAATCCAGTGACGAACGGACCAATGAATGCTCCAATATTTACCATCAGATAAAAAATGCCAAATCCGATTGAGGAGGTCTCCTTATCAGTCGTCTTGGCGACAGTTGCAGATATGATTGGTTTGAATAGAGCTGCTCCTATTGCCAGGAGCAAATAAATTACAAAAACTGAGGCGTATGATTTGAAAATAGGAATCAGAAGGAATACGATAGTATATATAGCATATGCAATAAACAATGTTTTCCGGTAGCCAAACCGGTCTGCAAGTGTTCCGGTGAGTATGGGCAGAAGATAGAGAAAAGCGGTGCCGATTCCCATGATCAGCCCTTTTTGGCTTTGAGAGAATCCCAGTGCACCCGTGTCGGTCGAATTGGTCAGGTACAACGCAAAGACGATATAGAAACCATACCACGCCCACCGTTCAAACAATTCCATCGCGTTGGCTACCCAAAAATTGACTGGATATTTTTTTAAGACACTTATTAAGCTCATCTGTTTTTGAATTTGAAAGAGCCCAAAAGTATTAAAATTGGAAAATATACAGCAGTTTAGCTGGTCTTTAAAATGATTATCTTGGCGCACTGAAAAATCAGGGATTAAAATGGAAATAAAAAGGAAGCCCGACTGGCTTAAAATCAAGTTGCCACTAGGGGCTAATTACCGGCAAGTGAAACAAATTGTTAACGGGCATGGGCTGCATACGATTTGCTCCAGCGGAAAGTGTCCCAACTTGGGTGAATGCTGGGGAGCAGGTACGGCCACGTTTATGATTTTAGGTGAAATCTGTACACGTTCCTGCAAATTTTGTGCAACGCGAACAGGCAAACCTCTTCCAATTGATCCGGAAGAGCCTCTCAAGTTGGCTGAATCTGTAAAACTAATGGGGCTGAAACATGTTGTCATTACTTCAGTAGATCGTGATGATTTGAAGGACGGTGGAGCTGTTCATTGGGCGTCAACAATAACGGCTGTGAAAAATATCAACCCTGGGATAACCATCGAAGTATTAATTCCTGATTTTGACAATCGGCTTGAATTGATTCAGTTAGTGGCAAATGCCGGACCCGATATCATTTCACACAATCTTGAAACTGTCGAAAGACTAACTCGTTTAGTTCGGAGTCGTGCCAGCTACCGAACAAGTCTCGATGTTATACGAAAAATTTCTGGTACCAAAAGTGTTTCTAAGTCAGGCGTTATGCTGGGATTGGGTGAAACACGGGACGAAATCCACCAGACAATGGATGATCTGGTTGGTGCCGGATGCGAAATATTTACGATGGGTCAGTACTTGCAACCAACAAGAGCCCATCTTGAGGTTGCCGAATATGTGCATCCTGATGAATTTGCACGGTTAAAAACAGAAGGTCTTCAACGAGGTTTCCGGATCGTTGAAAGTGCTCCGCTGGTCCGTTCGTCCTATCATGCTGAAAAACATATCCGTTGATTAAAAATGAAATAGCCATGACTAAAAAGTCACAACTCGAATTGAATATTTCCTCATGGCTATTAGCTTCGCTGATCTTCGATTCCATACGACCTCTTAAAAGCAAATTATATACGTATGAAAAGTACAGAAATTAAATACATCGATCTGGGGAGAAGTGAATATAAACTTACCTGGGAAAAACAGGAAGAATTATTAAACCAGATCGTCGAAATAAAAAAGGCAAATAGCAATTTAGGAGAGGAGGCGGCGGTTATAACTCCCAATTACCTGATATTTGTAGAACATCCCCATGTTTATACGCTTGGTAAAAGTGGTGATGAGCACAATCTCCTCTTGAATTACATTCAGTTACAAGCCAAAGATGCCGTTTTCTTTAAAACCGATCGCGGCGGGGATATAACTTATCATGGCCCGGGGCAAATCGTGGGTTATCCGATTCTCGATCTCGAAAATTTCGGGATGGGTCTGCGACAGTATATATATAGTATGGAGGAGGCTATTATTCGGGTTGTTGCTTTATATGGCATCGAGGCAACACGCGATCCTCATGCAACCGGTGTTTGGATTGATGTTGGTAAACCTTCGGCAAGAAAAATCTGCGCCATTGGGGTAAAAAGCTCCCGTTTTGTGACCATGCACGGGTTCGCTTTGAATATTAATACCGATTTGGAATACTTTAAGCACATCAATCCATGCGGTTTTTCAGACAAAGGCGTCACTTCGCTTGAAAAAGAGTTGGGTTCAACACAGGATTTTGAGCGGGCGAAGAGGTTAGTTTTGGAAAAAATAGCCGAAGTCTTCGGTTCAACACTCGTCTGATGGCCTGTTATCAGGTCGTTTTCATTAAAACTAAGTGGACTTTCGCTCAGTTTTACCGGTCTTAACATTTAGTTAACACACCTATTGTCTTGAAAATATAGCATATACAATTTGAAGCGAAAATAATACATTAAATAGGTCATTTTTTTAGGGCGCATTGGCGGGACAAAAGCAAAACCGCTTACATTTGCACCACGATTTCAGGGAACGGTTTACGGGAACTTTAATCAACGTTCACAGCATGTTTCAGGGGTTTGGGAGAGAGGAAAAAGGGGTTTTAAGAAAACGAAAAAAAAGTTTTGGAGAAACGGAAAAATGGATTACCTTTGCCGAACTTTCACCAGAAAAAACGGGTGGAGAGTGAATGAGAACAGAGCATACGAACAAAGAAGTTCATTGAAGATATTTGAGAAGGAAAGAAGACAAAACTACGAAAGAGATAAGCTGAGATAGCTTGTAAGAATTAGTTCAGAAAGTCGGGTCAGGACAGAATAATATTTAAAATTTTCTATACAACGGAGAGTTTGATCCTGGCTCAGGATGAACGCTAGCGGGAGGCTTAACACATGCAAGTCGAGGGGTATAAGTAGCAATACTTAGAGACCGGCGCACGGGTGAGTAACGCGTATGCAACCTGCCCTTTACTGGAGGATAGCCCGTAGAAATGCGGATTAATACCCCATAGTAATATAGGATCGCATGATTTTATATTTAAAGTTTCGGCGGTAAAGGATGGGCATGCGTGACATTAGCTAGTTGGTAAGGTAACGGCTTACCAAGGCTTCGATGTCTAGGGGTTCTGAGAGGAAGATCCCCCACACTGGTACTGAGACACGGACCAGACTCCTACGGGAGGCAGCAGTGAGGAATATTGGTCAATGGGCGAGAGCCTGAACCAGCCATCCCGCGTGCAGGAAGAATGCCCTATGGGTTGTAAACTGCTTTTTCGCATGAAGAACACCCCTGACGTGTCAGGGGCTGACGGTAATGCGTGAATAAGCACCGGCTAACTCCGTGCCAGCAGCCGCGGTAATACGGAGGGTGCAAGCGTTATCCGGATTTATTGGGTTTAAAGGGTGCGTAGGCGGCTATTTAAGTCAGTGGTGAAATCCTGCAGCTTAACTGTAGAACAGCCATTGAAACTGAATAGCTTGAGTAATCTTGAGGTAGGCGGAATGTGTAGTGTAGCGGTGAAATGCTTAGATATTACACAGAACACCGATTGCGAAGGCAGCTTACTAAGGATTTACTGACGCTGATGCACGAAAGCGTGGGGATCAAACAGGATTAGATACCCTGGTAGTCCACGCCGTAAACGATGATAACTCGCTGTTGGCGATACACAGTCAGCGGCTTAGCGAAAGCGTTAAGTTATCCACCTGGGGAGTACGCTCGCAAGAGTGAAACTCAAAGGAATTGACGGGGGCCCGCACAAGCGGAGGAACATGTGGTTTAATTCGATGATACGCGAGGAACCTTACCTGGGCTTAAATGTGCTATGACCGCTGGAGAAATTCGGCTTCCCGCAAGGGCAGAGTACAAGGTGCTGCATGGTTGTCGTCAGCTCGTGCCGTGAGGTGTCGGGTTAAGTCCCATAACGAGCGCAACCCTTATTGTCAGTTGCTAACAGGTCATGCTGAGGACTCTGGCGAGACTGCCACCGTAAGGTGTGAGGAAGGTGGGGATGACGTCAAATCAGCACGGCCCTTATGTCCAGGGCTACACACGTGTTACAATGGCCGATACAAAGGGCAGCTACCGGGCGACCGGATGCTAATCTCTAAAGTCGGTCTCAGTTCGGATCGAAGTCTGCAACCCGACTTCGTGAAGCTGGATTCGCTAGTAATCGCATATCAGCCATGATGCGGTGAATACGTTCCCGGGCCTTGTACACACCGCCCGTCAAACCATGGGAGTTGGGGGTACCTGAAGTATGTGACCGCGAGGAGCGTCCTAGGGTAAAACCGATGACTGGGGTTAAGTCGTAACAAGGTAGCCGTACCGGAAGGTGTGGCTGGAACACCTCCTTTCTGGAGAACTGTGCCCGACCGAACTTATACGATAAGAGAAGTAATAGTATATTTCAATTAGTAATGGAGTCTTCTTCCTTTTTAAAAAAAATTAGCAGGGATTGATTATTAACGATGAGAACCGAGGCGTTATGAGATATCAGAATGTAGCAATACAGATCGATACGAATCATCGTTTAAAAGTTTATCGTTGATAATTTAGAAAAACAGTCCCGTAGCTCAGCTGGTTAGAGCGCTACACTGATAATGTAGAGGTCCCCAGTTCAAGTCTGGGTGGGACTACCAACCTCCCCTGACCCCTCCCAAAGGATGGGAAAAGGCAAAGAGGCTTGAATTGATCCGGTTCCTTTCCCCCCGTCGGGGGAATTAGAAGGGGGTCGGGGTTCACGGGGGATTAGCTCAGTTGGCTAGAGCGCTTGATTTGCATTCAAGAGGTCAAGGGTTCGACTCCCTTATTCTCCACGATTTTTTTGACGTCACAAGATACCTGCGGTAAAAAGCCGAAGCGAAGGGGTGAGGGAGAGAAAAGGAGAAAGAGAGAAGAAATAGTGGAATAAAAGAATACACGTTCATTAAATATTGAAATAGTTAGTAAAGCGAGCAGTTTTATAGCGTAAAGCGTCGGATATCCTTCACTTATCACTCAAAACACAACGACTTATAACTATAAGGTTTGCCTGGAGGCACGATAAACGGATCAATCAATGATTCATTAGTCGGAAACAAGAAAATTAAGGTTCGATTCCTTATAAATCTGCCTATCCGCAAGGATAAAGTTCATTGACATGCTGGAAGAAACAAAGTTTTAAAAGAAATGCGTAAAGGAGAAATCCGGTATTAACAGTGATGTTAGTACCATAGGCGAGAGAAAGTAATAAAGGGCGTACGGAGGATGCCTTGGCTCTTTGAGGCGAAGAAGGACGTGATAAGCTGCGACAAGCTGCGGGGATGTGCAAATAACAGTTAATCCGCAGATATCCGAATGGGGCAACCCACCATGGCAACATGGTATCCGATTATATCGGAGGCAAACCCGGGGAACTGAAACATCTAATTACCCGGAGGAAAAGAAAACAATAGTGATTCCCTTAGTAGTGGCGATCGAACGGGGAACAGCCTAAACCAATATTGTTTCGGCAATGTTGGGGTTGTAGGGCTGCGATATACAAGATCTGCAAGGAAGTGGAAATGTTCTGGAAAGACATATCACAGAGGGTGAAAATCCCGTACACGTAACGAGCAGTGAGTTAGCAGTACCCTGAGTAGGGCGGGACACGAGAAATCCTGTCTGAATCAGCCGGGACCATCCGGTAAGGCTAAATACTACAAAGAGACCGATAGTGAACCAGTACTGTGAAGGAAAGGTGAAAAGAACCCCGAACAGGGGAGTGAAATAGTTCCTGAAACCGTACGCTTACAAGCGGTCGGAGCCCTTTAGTGGGGTGACGGCGTGCCTTTTGCATAATGAGCCTACGAGTTACTCCTCACTGGCAAGGTTAAGTGATTCAGTCACGGAGCCGGAGCGAAAGCGAGTCTGAATAGGGCGATATAGTCAGTGGGGGTAGACGCGAAACCTTGTGATCTACCCATGATCAGGTTGAAGGTCCGGTAACACGGACTGGAGGACCGAACCAGGGAGCGTTGAAAAGCTCTTGGATGAATTGTGGGTAGGGGTGAAAGGCTAATCAAACTGGGAAATAGCTCGTACTCCCCGAAATGCATTTAGGTGCAGCCTCGGTTATGAGTCTTATAGAGGTAGAGCTACTGATTGGATGCGAGGGCTTCACCGCCTATCAACTCCAGACAAACTCCGAATGCTATAAGATGCTCACCGGGAGTGAGGGCGCGGGTGCTAAGGTCCGCGTCCGAGAGGAAAAGAATCCGGACCATCAGCTAAGGTCCCCAAGTGTATGTTAAGTTGAACTAACGAGGTCTGATTGCAGAGACAGCTAGGATGTTGGCTTGGAAGCAGCCATTCATTTAAAGAGTGCGTAACAGCTCACTAGTCGAGCGATCGGGCATGGATAATAATCGGGCATCAAACATACCACCGAAGCTATGGATTATACATTTATTTGTATACTGGTAGGGGAGCATTCCACTCTGCGTCGAAGGTGTGTCGTGAGGCATGCTGGAGCGTGTGGAAAAGCAAATGTAGGCATAAGTAACGATAAAGGGGGAGAGTAACCCCCTCGCCGATAGACTAAGGTTTCCTGATCAATGCTAATCAGATCAGGGTAAGTCGGGCCCTAAGGCTAAGCCGAAAGGTGATGTCGATGGAAAACCGGTTAATATTCCGGTACTTTTTGGTACTGCGAAGTGGGGACGGAGTGATGAAAGATCCGCGTGCTGACGGAATAGCACGTTGAAGGGCGTAAGTTATGAGACTGGTAGGTAAATCCGCCGGTTGAGCTGAAACCCGATAGTACCGAGAGCCTTCGGGCAATCGGATAGTGATCCTAAGGGCTTCCAAGAAAATCCGCTAAGCTATAGGTACCAAAGACTCGTACCACAAACCGACACAGGTAGTCAAGGAGAGAATCCTGAGGCGCTCGAGTGAATCATGGCTAAGGAACTAGGCAAAATCGCCCCGTAACTTCGGGAGAAGGGGCTCCCATCAGTGATGGTGGGACGCAGAAAATTGGTCCAGGCGACTGTTTATCAAAAACACAGGGCTATGCTAAATCGGAAGATGATGTATATGGCCTGACACCTGCCCGGTGCCGGAAGGTTAAGAGGGGATGTTATCGTAAGAGAAGCATTGAATTGAAGCCCCGGTAAACGGCGGCCGTAACTATAACGGTCCTAAGGTAGCGAAATTCCTTGTCGGGTAAGTTCCGACCTGCACGAATGGTGTAACGATCTGGACGCTGTCTCAGCCATGAGCTCGGTGAAATTGTAGTAGCGGTGAAGATGCCGCTTACCCGCAACGGGACGGAAAGACCCCGTGAACCTTTACTGCAACTTCACATTGGTTTTGGGTAAGTGATGTGTAGGATAGGACGGAGGCTATGAAGTGGGTTCGCCAGGATCCGTGGAGCCATCCTTGAAATACGTCCCTTTGCTTGCCTGGGGCCTAATCCCGCGAGGGAGACATTGTGTGGTGGGTAGTTTGACTGGGGTGGTCGCCTCCAAAAGAGTAACGGAGGCTCCCAAAGGTACCCTCATGGCGATTGGTAACCGCCAGAAGAGTGTAATGGCATAAGGGTGCTTGACTGTGAGACAAACAAGTCGAACAGGGACGAAAGTTGGGCATAGTGATCCGGTGGTTCCGCATGGAAGGGCCATCGCTCAAAGGATAAAAGGTACTCCGGGGATAACAGGCTGATCGCTCCCAAGAGCTCATATCGACGGAGCGGTTTGGCACCTCGATGTCGGCTCGTCACATCCTGGGGCTGGAGAAGGTCCCAAGGGTTCGGCTGTTCGCCGATTAAAGTGGCACGCGAGCTGGGTTCAGAACGTCGTGAGACAGTTCGGTCCCTATCTGTTGTGGGCGTAGGAAACTTGAGAGGACCTGACACTAGTACGAGAGGACCGCGTTGGACATACCTCTGGTGCACCAGTTGTTCCGCCAGGAGCATCGCTGGGTAGCTAAGTATGGCAGAGATAAGCGCTGAAAGCATCTAAGCGCGAAGCTCCCCTCAAGATGAGGTTTCCTTTAAGGGTCGTTAAAGACGATGACGTTGATAGGCTGTAGGTGTAAAGGCAGTAATGTCAAAGCCGAGCAGTACTAATTGCCCGTAACTTTTGAGTGCCGGGAAAGTATTTGATAAGCATCTTTTTTAGAACAGTTTCTTCCTAACATGTTATGAATTTATAGTATACGTTCATTGCAAGAGAAAAAGCGACTAGCAACTAGCTACAAGCGACTGGCAAACAAGCCAGCTGCAAGAAGCCAGCCGCCAGCAGCAAAAGATTCCTTGCAGAATTACAATATTTGATAGCTGACAAAGCTGATAGCTCAAAGATTTAGGTGGCTATAGCGTCGGGGTTCCACCTCTTCCCATTCCGAACAGAGAAGTTAAGCCCGACAGCGCCGATGGTACTGCGTAAAGTGGGAGAGTAGGCCGCCGCCAACTTAAACCAGGCCCGGATTCTTTATTGAGTCCGGGCCTTTTTAATTTATAACGGATTACACCGATTTGAACGGATTACACGGATTTACCATAGCCCTTCAAGCGGTTGAAAACCCTTGAAGCGGCATTTTGAAGAGCAATCTTTTATCATGCAGCTGGCAATTAGTAGTTGTAAACCTTGAAGCGGCGTTGTGCAGTACCAATCCATCTATGTCGGAAAAGTCGTAAACCACTGAAATGGTGTTAATTAAAATTGTCTGATTGCAATATTACCAACTAAGATGTTTTTGTAGGAATGAGCGGTTCACTTATTTCGTTCCTTTATTTTATCCGGATTCTGTCTTGTGTCAAATACATCTGTAATATAAATCGTGTTGGTTTGGATTTTATAGATTATTTTGTAGTTGTCTTTTACAATGTACCGATGACCACCTTCCATTTCTTTTAATAATTCTTCGATCTGTCCTATATGGGAGTGTTTCTCTAATTGCCTGGTAATTGCAAGAATATTGTCACGCACTTTACACGCAATAGTAATACTCACATTCGCATTATAATACCTGTAAATATCATAAAGTGAAGCCAATGCAGATTTAGTCCAAAGCACTTTCATCTTTACCAACTTTGAGACAACTTTTCAGCATCCTCCTGCGAATAAACATCGCCATTCTCAATGTCTTTATCAGATAGCTCTGCCCTGGTAACTAATTCCTGTTTTGTCAGTTTCTTCAAAGCAGGCTTATGCAATGATGTATTAATAAGATCTTCAACTTGTTTTAAAATCTCATCATCATTGAGCGTAATTACCTGTTCAATGATACTCAGTTTTCTATTTTGAATATTTAGCGGGCTCATAACCGATTTTTTTTTCAAAGTTATGATTTTTACGAATGATTCAAAACCTATACGAATCGAAGATCAGCGAAGCTAATTATACGCAAGCCCTTCAAGCGGTTGTAAACCCTTGAAGAGGCGTTGTGAACAGTAATCTTTATCATACAACAGGCAATTAAGCAACTAGCATTTCGTAACCGGCGACTGGCAAACCAGCCGGCAGCCAATAGCCAGCCTCATTTATTATACTTGCTGAATTACAATATTTTTGATAGCTGACAAAGCTGATAGCTCTAAGATTTAGGTGGCTATATGGGTATTTAATGCCGGATATAATAAAAACAGATTTTAAGGTACAATCTATTTTTTATTCAATAATTGTGTGACACAAATGATTGTTTCTTACCTGAATTAGCGTGGTTTATTTCACCATTAATAAATTCAGCCATGAAGATCAATTCCGTGATCCTGCAGGTATTTATTTTAGGAATATTGTTTTTCCTCCTATCTGATTGCAAAAAAGAAGCCGTCAAAACAGCTCCGACGGTTACGATTGCACCTGTATCCAATATCACAGGAATATCTGCCCTTTCTGGTGTAACGATTACATCAGATGGTGGTTCAGCAATAATGGAAAGCGGACTTTGTTGGAGTACAAGCCAGAATCCAACAATTTCAGACAGTAAAACTGTTAATGGATTAGGTTCAACTATTTTCACCAGTTCAATCACGGGATTAACACCTGGGACAACTTACCATATTCGGGCTTATGCTATTAATAGGATGGGAACAGCCTACAGTAGTCAGGCAACATTTACAACATTGACCTTACCGGCAGTATTAACTACTACTGAATTATCAGATGTCACTGCAACATCATTTAGGAGTGGCGGAAATATCACCTACGATGGAGGTTCTGCTATATCTGACCGGGGTGTTTGCTTTAGTACGAGCAAAAATCCAACCATTAGAGATTTCCGGACTTATGATGGGTCTGGTACAGGCAGTTTTATAAGTAACGTTACGAGATTAGTTCCTGGTGCGACTTATTATATCAGAGCTTTTGCAACTAATCTTGAAGTGACTTCATATGGAAATGAACTATCATTTATTTCAAATATCGACAATTATAAAATCTACTTTAATCCCAATCTTACCTATGGTACCGTTACCGATATTGAAGGTAACGTCTATAAAACGATTCAGATTGGTACACAGGTATGGATGGCGGAAAATCTCAAAACCACCAGGTATAAAAATGGCGACCCTATTCCAAATATCAACAGTGATGGAGAATGGATTGGTTTAAGTACTGGAGCTTACTGCTATTACAATTTCATTTATGGGTATTTCTACAATTGGTATGCAGTAAGCGATAGCCGGAGTATAGCACCTGAAGGTTGGCATGTACCTACTGATGCAGAATGGACGACATTAACGACTTTTCTTGGCGGAGAAAATATTGCGGGAAGCAAACTAAAGGAAACAGGTATAATCCACTGGATGGAACGTAATGATGACGCTACTAACGAAAGTGGTTTTACAGCTCTTCCCTGCGGTTACCGGACTGGTTTTAACAAATTGATAGGGTCATCATTTGAACCCTATGGGCGTATTGGCATTTGGTGGTCTTCTACGGAAAGTTCCGCAGCATCCGGATGGACAAGAAGTGCTTATTTTTTCAATATAACGGCTGTGGATAGAAGTAGCAACAACTCTAAAGCATATGGGTATTCCGTACGTTGTTTGAAAGATTAGGTCTGCCTGAAAACAATTTGTGACCATATCAATTCAAGAGTTTTAAGATTGATATGGCTTTTATTCAACGCATTCTGTGACTCAGTTTTTGCTGAGATAGCAGGTAATCTACCGCAGACCATTAAAAGTTTGGTTCGTAATATCCGGAATATAACCGAAATTAAATTTGTCAAACTTACAACAATAAGACCTGAACGATCCCTTTAAACCGAACACCAACCATTCACCTTTTAATTCAATGGCCTGCAGAAACAGAAGTGACCGGGTGAGTGTCCTTGATTTGAACACTCACCCTGTCACAGTGAATCTGTTCTTTAGCCCTTCAAGCGGTTGTAAACCCTTGAAGCGGCGTATAGCGAATCGCATTAATTATTTTCGGAGGTACCTTTATCGTTTTTAACGTTGGGTTGATGGCGCCCTTTGATTTTACGTACAGCAAACCAGCCATCAATAAAAGCCCCGTCATTGATCATTCCTTCGAAGGCGTCATCCTGTTTGTCGAGCAGAATGCGGGCTTCAGCAATGAGGTCCTTGATCGAGCGGCCGGCGCTCTTACGATCATTCATGATGATACCAATAGTTGGCTGCATTTTTTCCAATACTGAAAGTTCATCGGTCAGGTTTTCCAATTCATCGATGGTAATACCATAATCGGCTGTTTTTGAAAGATATTCAGTGCCACGTTTTAGAATGGTGCTGCATATGATCAAAGCTTCCTTTTCGGGTGTCTGTTCAAGTGTGGATTCTGCAACGTCAACATCATTCAACAACACTTTATCCCCATTTTTCTTTGCATAAAACGAAAGCTTGCGATCCAGTTTATAAATCTTCCGTAAAAATACGGTCAACTGCTGATTTTTCTGATCCACATATCCGCTTGGATCATTCTCATCCTGTGTTTTAAAAGCAAGGTCCAGTTGCCGCTCATTCTCTTCAAGCAATTCAACATTTGCAGCAATAACTGCCAGTTTCATCCATACACTTTCATTTTTGCGTGCATAGGAAACCGCTTCTTTCAGCATTTCATAAAACGTTTTTTCTTTTCGGTCCATAATGATTTATTTTAATTGGTTATTTGATTTCGTATACCCCAACAGCACAGATAAGTTTCATAATAATGTCAGAACAAGTCAAAATAATTCATGCAACACCTTTATTTAGAGACTTTAAAAATAACAGCCTGTTTATTTTGACAAATATGATTGTGCATTAATGTGGAATGGTTATATCGAATGTTAAAATGGTCGGTCATTTATGCGGAATAGCTGTACCGAAGACCAAAATGGTTGAGCATTTATGCTGAATGGCTGTGTCGAATATTAAAATGGTCGGGCATTTATGCGGAATGATTGTGTCGATGACAAAAATGGTCGGGCATTTATGCGGAATGACAGTATCGGATGTTAAAATGGTCGTGCATTTACTTAGAATGATTGTGCCGATGACCAAAATAGTCGTGCATTTATGCTGAATGGTAGTGACGAATGTTAAAATAGTCGGGATTTATGCAAAATGATTGCGCCGAATGTTAAAATAGCCGGGATTTATCCGGAATAATGATGTCGATGACCAGCATGGTTGTGCAAACAAGCAGAATAAGAATACACTTCCAGTAAACTGTTATCGTTAAGCTTTATGATTTTAAAAATTGTTTTGAACCCTAAATGCAAATAATTGCTATTTTTGTCCGCTAAACATAAATTATTATTTTAGGATGCGTTCTCCCCTGGTTGTTTTGATTTATAAGCTTTCCATAGTGATGTTCCTGTACACAGTCTGCAGGATTATTTTTTATTCCTTTAACATGGGTTTATTCCCGGATTTGAATGTTGGATTGTTTACGACCATATTATTGGGGGGCTTGCGCTTCGATTTAAGCGCCATTCTATATTTCAACTTGTTGTTTATTCTATTACAGCTTATTCCCTTTAAATTCAGACACCTGCCAAAATATCAAAAGGGGCTGGATTATCTTTTCTATTTCACGAATGCGATAGGTCTTGCACTTAATTGTATTGATATCATCTATTACCGGTTTACACAAAGACGAACAACGTTACTCGTTTTTGATGAGTTCCGGAACGAACAGAACTATTTGCAGCTGGCAAAGCACTTTTTTCTGGATTATTTTTACATCCTGTTGATCTGGATCGCACTGGTGGCCCTAATGGTTTGGTTATCGCGGAAGTTAAAAGTGGGGGCTCCTAAATGGTCCGGAATAAAATATTATATCTCGGGTACAATTATTCTGGCTGTATTTATAGGCTTGACCGTTATCGGTTTACGTAGCGGACTTCCTCCTAAACAGGACTTTCCGCTTGCACCAAGCGATGCCGGACAATACACGATACACCCGAACGATGTAGCAATTGTTCAGAATACACCATTTTGCATGTTGCGAACTGTGCAAAACACGGTCTATAAAAGACAAAATTATTTTCAGGAGGAGGAGTTGAACACCATCTATTCGCCTATACACCGTCCCGATTCTGTAAGGGAATTCAAAAAAATGAATGTGGTGTTGATTATTGTCGAAAGTCTGGGCAAGGAGACACTGGGTTTCTACAACCCTCAACTCGATAACGGAACTTATAAGGGATATACGCCATTCTTAGATTCATTGGCTGAACATTCACTTGTATTTATGAATTCGTTCGCCAACAGCAGAATCTCAATCGAGGGAACCCCGGCTGTGGCAGCGAGTATCCCATCGTTGCAGGAGTCGTTTACACAGTCGTTTTATGCCAATAACAAGATTAATAGCCTGGCGTCGTGCCTCTCGGAGAAAAACTACGAATCGGTTTTTGCGCATGCAGCTCCCAACGGATCATTAGGTCTGAATGCTTTTGCCGTAATGGCCGGAATCAAAAAATATATTGGGAAAAACGAGTATAACAATGATGCTGATTTCGATAGGGTATGGGGAATTTGGGATCATAAATTCCTGCCATTTTTTGCTCGTGAGTGTACACGTTTACAACAGCCATTCATTGCGACTCTTTTTACCACCTCGTCACATCATCCCTATAAAATACCTGCTGAATTATCGAATAATTTTGCCGAGGGAACGCTCCCTATTTTTAGAAGTATCCGGTACACCGACTACTCGTTACGAAAACTTTTTAGCGAAGCTTCCCGTCAACCCTGGTATGATAATACCATTTTTGTGATTACAGGCGATCACACGTGTTCACGCTATCACGACGTTTATAAAACATCGCTGGGCGCATTTGGTGTTCCCCTTATCTTTTACACGCCAGGTAAACAATTGCCGGCGAGAAAAGACTATGGCGTTGCTCAACAGATCGATATAATGCCTACGATACTCAATTTTCTTGGGTACGATAAACCTTATTTTGCTTTTGGGAAAGATTTATTAGATGATAAGCAAGACAAATTCGCGATTAACTATGCCGGCAATGCTTTCCAGCTGATATGGGACAACTGGGTGTTACAGCATAATACCAAAGCCTCAATTGCGCTTTACAACTGGAAAATTGATCCACTACTGAAAAACAATCTTGTCGGTAAGAACGATTCCGTTCAATTCAGGATGGAACGCAAAATAAAAGCCATCATCCAACAGCATAACAATCGTATGATTGATAACCAATTGTTACCTGCGCAGTAGATAATTCCTTTTTTGAATTTAGCGTGAAACTGTAAAGACGTGTTCCGGCTTTTCTGGTTTAAATTCCATCTGAAAATTCATTTTTTACGGCATTTTCCGTTCATTCTAATTTAAAACTCCGGTGCCCGAATTGGGTGTCAGATCACCTGATTATCGAATCAAAAAATTCCTATATTTGTACGCTTCAAAAAAAGGAGTTTTTTTAACGTTATGAGTAACAAATTCAGAGAGTATAAGGAGTTTGATCTATCAAAAATAAATCAAGATATCCTGAAACTTTGGGAACAAAACGACACGTTTCATCAATCGATATCCACCCGTGCCGGAAGGCCGACATTTGTATTTTACGAAGGTCCGCCATCTGCCAATGGTTTGCCGGGTATTCACCATGTTGTTTCAAGAGCAATCAAAGATATTTTCTGCCGTTACAAAACTCAACAAGGATTTTTAGTGAAACGCAAAGCCGGATGGGATACCCATGGGCTTCCGGTTGAACTTGCTGTCGAGAAGTTATTAGGCATCACGAAAGAGGACATTGGAAAAACCATCTCTGTCGAAGAATACAATGCCGCCTGTCGCAAGGAGGTAATGAAATATACCGATAAGTGGGAAGATCTCACACGTCAGATGGGTTATTGGGTCAATATGGACGATCCATACATTACCTACGACAGCCGGTATATCGAAACTTTGTGGTGGCTTCTGAAAGATCTTTACAAAAAGAACCTGCTTTATAAAGGTTACAGCATACAACCCTACTCGCCTGCCGCCGGTACAGGTTTAAGTTCACACGAACTGAATCAGCCAGGTTGCTACCGCGACGTGAAGGATACAACTTGTATTGCACAGTTTAAGGTTGAGAAAAATGAGAAGTCGGAATCGCTTTTTTCTGATATCGATTCGGACCTCTTCATTATCGCCTGGACAACTACACCCTGGACTTTGCCCTCAAATACCGCATTGGCGGTTGGAGCCAACATCCGGTATGTAAAAGTGAAGACATTCAATCCTTATACTTCGGAACCTGTTACTGTTATTCTTGCCAAAGAATTGTTGGGTAATTATTTCCCGGAGAAGAATTCCGAATTGTCGTTTGATGAATATACAGGAGATAGTAAAAATATTCCATTTCAGATAATTTCCGAATTTCCAGGAAAAGAACTGCTTGGAGTTACGTATGAACAGCTGATTCCCTGGGTTAAACCGATGGGCGATGCATTCAGGGTAATTGCCGGCGACTTTGTAACTACAGAAGACGGAACCGGAATCGTTCATATTGCGCCGACATTTGGTGCAGACGATGATCGTGTTGCAAAACAAACCGGAATTGTTCCGCTTATGCTTCTTGATAAGGAGGGTAAACAGCAACCAATGGTCGACCGCCAGGGACGCTTTTTCCGTCTTGAAGACTTATCTGAGGATTTTGTTACAGAAAATATTGATGTTCAATTATATAGTGAGTATGCTGGTCGTTTCGTGAAAAACGATTACGACGAAACGCTTACTGAAAACGATTCAACACTCGACATTGATCTTTCTGTGATGTTAAAAAGAGAGAATCGTGTATTTAAAGTTGAAAAACATGTCCACAGTTATCCACATTGCTGGAGAACCGATAAACCTGTTTTATACTATCCACTCGACTCGTGGTTTATCAAGACTACGGCTGTTCGTGATCAGTTGATCGGGTTGAATAAAACGATCAACTGGAAACCTCAGTCGACAGGAACAGGCCGTTTTGGTAACTGGCTCGAAAATCTGGTCGACTGGAACCTGTCGCGTTCACGTTTCTGGGGAACACCGTTGCCTATCTGGCGCACGGAAGACCGGACAGAAGAGATCTGCATTGGATCGGCAGAAGAGCTGATTACCGAAATTAATAGGTCGGTTGCCGCCGGTATCATGGAATCGAATCCGTTCAAGGATTTTAAGGTTGGTGACTTCTCGAAATTGAATTACGAAAAAATAGATTTCCATCGTCCTTTTGTTGACGACATTTTCCTTGTCTCTCCAAAAGGGGTTAAAATGTTTCGCGAAACCGACCTGATCGATGTTTGGTTCGATTCGGGTGCAATGCCTTTTGCCCAGGCGCACTATCCTTTTGAAAATAAGGAAGTCTTTAACGAGGTTTTCCCTGCTGATTTTATTGCTGAAGGTGTCGACCAAACGCGTGGCTGGTTTTTTACCCTTCACGCCATTGCAACGATGGTGAAAGGTTCTGTCGCGTTCAAAAATATTATTTCCAACGGATTAGTGCTTGATGTTAATGGAAATAAAATGTCCAAAAGGTTAGGTAATGGTATCGATCCTTTTGAGGCAATTGACAAATACGGATCCGATCCTTTGCGCTGGTACATGATTACCAATTCACAACCTTGGGACAATCTTAAATTCGATATTGCAGGAGTTGAAGAGGTTCGGAGGAAATTCTTCGGAACACTTTATAATACTTATAACTTCTTTGCGTTGTATGCGAATGTCGACGGTTTTACTTTCAAAGAAGAACAGATAGCTGAAGAGGCACGTCCTGAACTTGACCGCTGGGTATTGTCGTTGTTGAACAGCCTGATCAAGGATGTGACCGAAGCGTATGAGACTTACGAGCCAACCCGTGCAGGAAGAGCAATATCGGAATTTGTAACTGAAAATCTATCGAATTGGTATGTCCGTTTAAGCCGAAAGCGTTTCTGGGGCGGCGAATACGATGTTGATAAGATTTCGGCCTATCAGACACTTTATACTTGTCTCGAAACCGTTGCGAAACTCGCTGCTCCAATAGCACCTTTTTATATGGATCAGCTCTATTGCGATTTGAACCGCGTTAGTGGCCACGAAAGTGATTCTTCTATCCATTTGACGTTGTTTCCTAAATATAACGAAAAAGCGATTAACAAAGAGCTTGAAGAGCGGATGGATATTGCTCAGAAAGTTTCTTCGATGATTCTGGGGTTACGCAGAAAAGAAAAGATTAAAGTACGTCAGCCTTTGGCAAAAATCATTGTTCCGGTACTGAACGCAAACTTCCGCAAACAATTTGAAGCTGTCGAAAGTATCATCCTGACAGAGGTTAATGTGAAGGAAGTTGAATACCTTACCGATGCAACAGGAGTCATTAAAAAGAAGATTAAAGCCAACTTTAAAACGCTTGGTCCAAAATATGGCAAATTGATGAAGGCGGTTTCAGTGTTGGTAAGCAATATGAGCCAACCGGAGATTGCCTCTTTTGAAAGAGCGGGCACTTTCGATGCAATAATCGAAGGAGAACCAGTCACGCTCGCGCTTGAAGATGTTGAAATTCATTCGGAAGATATTCCTGGTTTACAGGTTGCTAGCGAAGGTGCGATCACAGTTGCTTTGGATATCAATGTAACTCCTGAATTGCGTCTCGAAGGAATTGCAAGAGAGTTCGTAAACCGGATACAAAACCTTCGAAAAGATAGTAACTTTGAAGTGACAGACAAAATTATTCTTCGGATCGTTCGTCATCCTGAACTCAATGAGGCAATGGATAAATTCGGAGATTTTATTGGAAGTCAGACGCTAGCTTCAAGAGTTGAATTGGTTGACCAACTGAAGGATGATGACACAGAAAAGCTGGTTGAAATTGAAAAGGGAATTGAGACATTTATTCAAGTTGAAAAAGAAATTTTATAGTGATTGTTTTTTATACATTATTAAATATTTACGTCTGATTAATTATAAATAGGGCCTAAATGAATTATTTTTACACCAAACCATAATGCTATGAGCGAGAAAACACGATACTCAGATGAAGAACTCCTTGAGTTCAAAGCGCTAATCCAGGATAAGCTTTCAAGTGCTCGTCAGGATTATGAATTATACAAAAATGCGATCACCCATGGTGACGGTAACGGCACTGATGACACCTCACCAACGTTCAAAGTTTTAGAGGAAGGAGCAGCTACCTTGTCAAAAGAGGAGGCAGGCAAACTTGCTCAGCGACAGTTGAAATTTATTCAATATCTTGAAGCTGCTTTAGTTCGCATTGAAAATAAAACATATGGAATTTGTCGTGAGACAGGAATGCTGATTTCGAAGGAACGCCTTCGTGCAGTACCTCATGCTACACTTTCTATCGAAGCAAAGAATAACCAGCGTTGATGAAATGGGTTGTTTACCTGTAATTAGGTTTAAATATCTGTAAGATTTGAATTAAGTTCGGGGTGATTTTATATGCCCCGATTTTTTTATTGATTTATATGCCAATACTTATTTTATGAGTGCAAAGACGAAGTCAATCCTGATTATTTTGCTGGTTCTGCTAGTTGATCAAATGCTAAAGATTTGGATAAAAAGTAATATGATGCTTGGCGATGAGTTCATTATCGCAAAGAACTGGTTTATCATCCATTTTGTAGAGAACAATGGCATGGCATTCGGTCTTGAGTTTGGGAATAGTATTGGCAAGTATTTCCTGAGCGTTTTTCGCATTATAGCAGTCGGTGTTATTGGCTGGTATATCACTAAACTTTGGAAAAGAGATGTCCCTTTCGGTGTTATTGCATGTTTCTCGCTCATCATGGCCGGAGCTATTGGCAATATACTGGACAGTGCTTTTTATGGATTGATTTTTAACGAAAGCTATGGACAGGTTGCCACACTATTCCCTGCGGGAGGTGGTTATTCATCCTTTTTGCAAGGAAGAGTTGTCGATATGTTTTACTTTCCGCTGATTTCGGGAAATTACCCCTCATGGGTCCCTTTTGTGGGCGGTAACGATTTTATTTTTTTCCGCCCGGTTTTCAACCTTGCGGATTCTTCTATTACGGTTGGAATAATCTCAATCCTGATCTTCTACAGACACTTCTTTGACGAGAAGCATGCGCATGCAGAACCGGAAAAGGAAGTAGAAGTGCAGGAGAATATTGATTCTGAAGAGAATTGATTTAATTTGAATTTTTGCTGAAAACTACCTGCATCTGCCGGGGAATTTCCGCTCTAAATTGCAAAATAGTCAGGTGTATTTCCTGGAAAAAGATTAATGTGTCAGGTGTTATAATTACCGTATATTGATAGTATTGTATACTAATTTTCGAATGACCGATTGAAATATTTTCTTGTAGGAAGATCCTGTTTTTCCTATTCCGGCCCTTTATTGAAGTCTTAACCTTTTGAAAATATGGTTTTTTAACATTCTGCTGAAAACTTAACCATCAATCTAAACGTTTTTATTGATTGTATTAGCGATTATTAATATTTACTATTTTAGGTGCTTTAATAAAAATGATTTGCCATGGAAAATACATACAAATATTTCATCAGGATTGTCTCAATTTTCATGTTGACAATCGTATTAATTCAGTGCAAAAAAGAGAGTACTGTTTCACCTGTCCCTATTATCCCAATTGTAATTAAAGAGGCAACCGACGTCAATAAATTTATCTACAATGGTCTGAAAGATTATTATTTATGGGTCGATCAGGTGCCAAGTCTCATCGCTCCAAAGTACGCGGTTAAGGATTCGCTGAATGCTTTTTTAAACACATACACCGATCCTAACAATCTCTTCACCTCCTTGTTATATAAATACCACACGGTCGATAAATGGTCTTTTATTGTAGATGATTCAAAGGTTATCGATAATTGGATTCAGGGGATTTCGGAGACGATGGGATTTGATTTCATGTTAGCCCGGATAGGAACAAGTGATAATGTTTTTGGCTTTATCAGGTATGTATATAAAGGATCACCTGCTGAGAAAGCTGGGATTAAGCGCGGGGATCTTTTCATGCAAGTTGACGATCAGCAGTTGACGGTTACTAATTACCAGACGCTTTTATTTACGAAAATGACCTATAAGCTATCATTTGCGGCTGTCTCTGCCAATACAATTTCATTGAATGGGAAATCGGTAACAATGACGGCAGTTTTGATGCAGGAGAATCCCATTCAACTTGATACTGTACTCAATGTTGGCAATTTAAAGGTGGGATACCTTGTTTACAACGGTTTCAATGCTGACTATGACATTGAGTTGAACGACGTTTTTAAAAGATTTAAAGATGCGGCCATTGATCGGCTTGTTCTCGATTTACGTTACAACGGAGGAGGTTCTGTGCAAACTGCCAAATACCTGGCAAGCATGATTTATGGTACAGCAACCACCAAGGTTTTCCTCAAGAGTCAATATAATACTGGTTTACAAGAATATATCGTTAGTACAGAAGGTGCTGCATCACTTATTGAAGATTTTACGGATAAGATTTTGAAAACCAGCATTACTGCAGAGACTCCAATCAATACAATTAATATGAGTAAGTTATATGTTATAACTTCTGACAATACGGCCTCTGCAAGTGAATTACTAATCAATGGTCTAAAACCCTATATGCCGATTGTTAATGTGGGAGATAGTACGGTCGGAAAGTATGTAGCATCATTCACAATTAAAGATTGGGATTCATTAGGAGTTGTAAATCCGAATAATAATTGGGCGATGCAACCTATTGTTGTAAAAATGGCTAATTCGCAAGGTGTTTCTGATTATGTTCTGGGGTTGTTCCCTGATATTCAGCAGGAGGAAGATATTGCCAAACTTTTACCATTTGGAGATCAGAATGAAACTTTATTGAAGGCTGTTTTAGACAATATTAAAGGGCTTCCGCAAACGGCAATCACTTTAAAATCCCAAAAAATAGGATTGAAGAAGGTATTTGACGCTCAGGATAACCGGCCTTTCGCGAAGCAAATGTATATCAATCAACTAAAAAGGAATTGATTTTCTAATTGAAGTCTGTTTTTATCTAATGTTAAAGTTTATGAAGAAATTATTGTTGTTTGTAGTACTGATTGTTTATTCATCTTTGATTTTTGCCCAGAGCGCGGATGATATTACTGGTATCTGGTGGAATGATATTAAATCATCTAAAATTAAAGTAGAAAAGAAAGAGGGGAAATACATCGGAACGATTGTGTATATCATTCCTGAAAAATATGTCAATGGCGAGCCGGGGAAGGATGACAAAAATCCTGATCTGAATTTAAGAAGCCGGTCGATACTTAATTTGCAAATATTAAGTGGATTAGTTTACAATTCTGCTGACAAAGAATGGTCAGGCGGAACGATCTATGATCCGAAGGCAGGAAAAACATATGATTGTTATGTCTGGCTTGAAGGGAAGGACACGTTACAACTTAAAGGGTTTGTGGCAGGTATCAGAATGCTTGGACGCAAATCTACCTGGACACGTACGACTTTGTGAGCGATATGAATTTCGATACCATAATTGAATTCGTTTAAATTCACATGAACTTTTTTTCAGAGGGGCACTCCAAAAGGGTGTCCCTTCTGATGTAAAGTGCCCTGAAGAATGCGAAAAGAAAAATAATGCTGACAATTGCAAGGTAGAAACTACCATCTTCTGATGTTCCTGTTTTATCTATTCCACTACCAATTAATCCTTTCTGCATCAGGTAATAGGCAACAACTGCAGTTGCGTTATTGACAAAATGCGCGATCATTGGTAGCCAGAGGGTACCGCTCCATTCGAGCATATATCCAAACATTGCTCCAAGGACGAGCCTTGGCAGAAATCCAAAAAACTGCATGTGCAATGCGCTGAATAGCGCGGCTGAGATCCAGATAGCAACATGGGCATTACCAAATTTCTTTTTAAATAATTGCTGAATGATCCCCCTGAAAAGCAACTCTTCACCAAGGGCAGGAAGAATACCAATCATTGCTATATTTGTAAAAAGAGTTGTTAATGAAGTGGTTGATAAAAAGGCCTCTGTAATTTTAGTCGCCTGATCTTCTGAATTTTGCATCCATATTTCAACAGAACTCATCCATTCAGGAAGACTAAGATTGGAATTAATTTCTGTCAGCCAGTTGATAAGCGGATTGGAAAAGTAAATAATTGCGATAACAAGAAGAACGCTTTTAAAATCGGGTTTGTTGTTATACCGGAGAAAAACTGAAACATGATCGCTAAGAAACCACGCGACTATAAATGGTGGAATAATGAATACTCCAATTGATTGAAGGGTCTGAAAAAACTTTAGTATCGAAAGATTCTTTGGATTTGAAGTGTCCTGAATCAAATTCTGCATTTCGGTGAGGTTTACACCATAAATCAGCCAGCCAAGCGCAATGCTGAGCACCATTACAGCTATACCACTGATTAAAATGACCAGTGCAGTAAACAAAAGTTGGGTGGATGGTTTTGATTCGCGAAGAGCCTGTCGGTACATCGATTAAAATTTTTTGCAAAGTTAATAATCCTATTTAAAGTTGTGGTTGAACCGCTGATATTTGAAGTTGTAGCGATTTCCTATCTTTGCGACTTGATTTTAAACCGATAAATGTGAAAATTGGCAATCTGGAGTTAGGAAAACTTCCGCTGTTTTTGGCTCCCATGGAAGATGTTACTTATAAGTCTTTCCGCTATATGTGCAAGAATTTTGGCGCCGATGTGATGTACACTGAATTTATTTCATCCGAAGCGTTAATCCGTGACATCGCGAAAACGAAGAAGAAAATGACAATCTTCGATTTTGATCGTCCGGTTGCAATACAGATTTATGGTTCTAATATTGATTCAATGGTTGGAGCTGCCAAAGTCGCCGAAGAGTTGAACCCCGATTTCATTGATATTAATTTTGGGTGCCCGATGAAAAAAATTGCCGGCAAGGGAGCCGGTGCCGGACTTTTGCGTGACCTTCCGAAGATGGTAAAAATGGCAGAAGAGGTTGTAAAAGCGGTGAAAGTACCTGTTACAGCCAAAACCAGATTAGGATGGGATCATGATAATATGCCTATTGTGGAAGTCGCTGAACGATTGCAGGATGTCGGAATACAGGCACTTGCAATTCATGGACGGACACGAAGTATGCTCTACACCGGAGAAGCTGATTGGTTGTTAATCGCTGATGTCAAACAAAATCCAAGGATGCATATTCCAATTATCGGGAATGGAGATATCAATGGACCCGAGAAAGCAAAAGTATTTTTTGAACAATCGGGTGTTGATGCGCTGATGATCGGAAGAGGGGCAATTGGCCGTCCGTGGATTTTTCGAGACGTTCGTCATTATTTCGAGACCGGTGAGTTGTTATTGCCTCCGTTCGTTCCGGAAGTGGTAGCCAATGTGAAGGAACAGCTATACCAGTCATTGGCATGGAAAGATGAACCGAAAAGGGCGATCCTCGAAATGAGGCGTCATTTTGCCCGTTATTTTCCTAATTTAAAAGACTTTAAGGACTTGAGAATAAAGTTACTTCGGGCGCCAGAGGTCGAAGAAGTAATCAGTATTTTGGATGTAATTGCTGCAAAGTACGCAAGTGAACGGGTCGATTATACCAATATCGGCTTGAAGTAGCTGATTTGGATCGATTATTGAAGTGAATAACTTAAAAATTGACAAATGGAAAACTACAAAGGATATTCGAAGTTTTATTCCGAAGATTCATTTTGGAAGAAACTAAAGGGTTATGCTGGCAAAGCCGGAATTAAAGTGGTCTATCTTGCTTTGCTTTTATATTATATGCTTGTTGACGAAGCGGTTGATTTGAAGTCGAAGATGACAATTGTTGCCGCGTTGGGATATTTTATTTTTCCATTTGATATCATCCCGGATCTTCTTCCTGTGATTGGTTTTACGGACGATCTAAGTGTTTTATTGTTTGCCTTATCAGTTGTCAAAGGAAAAATTAGTGAAACACATCGGCTTAAAGCACGTAATACAATGGAGCTATGGTTCCGCGGTGTTAATGATGTGCAGTTGTTGACGATTGAGGAAGAGAAAAGAAAATAATTTTCCCGATAAGTGTCTTCATCACCTGTTTTGGATGGAAGAATTGTAGTATGCAATTTCATGTCAGTCAAAACACTTGTTCCTATGAGAATCGTTCCAGGTAGCTTGTGGTTTTCAAACTATAATTATCAGAGCGTATGTCGAAAGAGTTCATTAGCTGTCTAATGCATGTAGTGGTTGGGACCCATGGTCAACGGAGTTTTTTAACTGCCGAAGTCCGGAGCCAGCTCTCAACTTACCTTACGGTTGTTGCAAAGTCGAAAGGGATGAAACTTGTCGCCCTTGGCGGAACAGAAAACCATCTGCATGTTTTATTGGCGCTTCCATCCAAATTATCTGTGGAGTCGGCTATTCTTCCCCTTAAACAAAGTTCCACAACATGGATACGGCAAAATTTCGAAGCGCTTCGTGCATTTAGCTGGGCAACCGGATTTGCTGCTTTCTCAATCAGTCGCTCACAATTGGATAGCACCTTGCTGTATATTCAGAACCAGGAACAATACCATTGGAAGAAATCATTTCAAGAGGAGTACAAAGATTTTCTGAATTATCATCATTTACCCTTTAACGAAGCTCTCCTCTTCGAGGAATAATTCATATATTTGTTTAATTATTAAAATTAATTCATCTAAAAACCTATTAACATGAAGATTTCACGAATACTTTTGGTGTTTTTGGTTGTCAGTTCGTTGGCGCTATCCTCGAATGCTGCTGAAAAGAAGTTTAAAAAAATTGTTGGAGTGTGGGAATTTGCTGCTCCAAATGCGCCACAACCTTACGATAGTGGTGTTTTAACGCTCAAAGAATTGGATAACAAGCTGGCCGCTGAGTTTACGATTCAGGGACAGGCCATGGCCGTTCCCCAGGCAGATTTTGCTGATAATACCCTGACGCTGGGTTTTGAAGTGGAGAATACACCCATTACTTTGGTTCTTAAATTAAAAGATGGTGTGTTGGAAGGAGCTACAGACACTCCAAATGGCCAGGTAACCGTTACTGCAAAACCGCAAAAAAAGGAAGCGAAATAAGCTGAAGATCTGAGTAATATAAAAAGAGCCGTGAAGTGATTCACGGCTCTTTTCTATGAAAATAAGTTTAAATTACCTTGTGAGGTATTGTTTTTCGTAATATTTATCGTATTCCCCCGATACTACGTTTTCAAGCCAATCGGTGTTGTCGAGGTACCATACGACCGTTTTTTCAATTCCCTCTTCAAACTGTAAGGATGGTTTCCATCCCAGTTCGTTCTGAATTTTTGTCGAGTCTATTGCGTACCGTAAGTCATGACCAGCACGGTCTTTCACGTATGTAATTAACATTTCGGAGGTGCCTTCTTCGCGTCCAAGTTTCCTGTCCATCGTTTTGCATAACTGACGAATCAGTCCAATATTGGTCAATTCGTTGTTTCCTCCAATGTTATAGGTTTCACCATCTCTCCCTTTATGAAAGGCAAGATCAATTGCTGCTGCGTGATCTTCAACATAAAGCCAGTCACGAATATTTTCCCCTTTACCATAAATCGGAATTGGTTTGTTGTGACTGATGTTATGAATGGCCAATGGAATCAGCTTCTCAGGGAATTGATTTGGCCCGTAGTTGTTCGAACAGTTGGTGATTACAATCGGCAATTTATAGGTATTGTGATAAGCCCTTACAAGATGATCGGAACTTGCTTTTGATGCAGAATAAGGGCTTTGCGGATCATAGGAGGTGGTTTCCAAAAATAGTCCTGTTTCACCCAGTGATCCGTAAACTTCGTCGGTAGAGATATGATAAAACCGCTTTCCTTCAAAATTACCTTTCCAGCTTTCACGGGCGCCATTCAAAAGATTGACAGTGCCAACAATATTCGTCATAATGAACGACATTGGATCGGAGATCGACCGGTCAACATGCGATTCGGCAGCAAGATGCAAAACACCATCGAACTGATATTTCGCGAACAACGCATTTATGAAAGCGGCGTCATTAATATCGCCCTTTACAAATTCGTAATTCGGTTTGGTATCAACATCTTTGAGGTTCTCAAGGTTGCCCGCATAAGTAAGTACGTCGAGATTAACAATTTTGTAATCAGGATATTTGTTTACAAACCGTCTTATAACGTGTGAGCCTATAAATCCTGCGCCTCCTGTAATTAATATTGTCTTCATCATCAAATAGTGTAGGTATTATTGATATATAGTTATTTGATATTTCTTATTTTTTTCTCCCAATTCCATGCAGAAAGCAGCGTATCGTACAGCGAGGTCTCTGCCTTCCATCCAAGTACTGTATTTGCCATTGTTGTATCGGCATATATTTTTTCAATATCACCGGCCCGGCGATCAACTATTTTGTAATTGACCTTAACGCCAGTTGCTTCTTCAAAAGTGTTCACAACTTCAAGAACAGATGCCCCAGTGCCTGTACCTATATTAAAGTATTCGTAACGGTCTGCATTTGAATTTTTTAATAATCGATTTATGGCCACAACGTGAGCTTTGGCAAGATCGACCACATTGATATAGTCGCGGACACAGCTGCCATCAGGAGTATTATAATCGTCGCCGAAAACACTCAATTGCTGACGGATACCCGCAGCTGTTTGGGTGATAAAGGGGACAAGATTGTTTGGAACGCCGTTTGGAAGTTCTCCAATCAACGCAGAAGGATGAGCACCGACCGGATTGAAATAGCGTAATGCAATCACTTTAATATCAGGTGTTACTTTTACCACGTCGCGAAGTACCTCCTCTGCAATCGCCTTTGTATTACCATAAGGTGATTCTGCATCTTTTTTAGGAGTATCTTCGGTTACGGGTAATTGATCGGGCTGGCCATAGACGGTGCATGATGAAGAGAATACAAGGTTTGGAATTTTGTATTTCGACATACCGTCGAGAATATTCATCAGCGATACCAGGTTGTTACGGTAGTAAGCGAGCGGTTTTGCGACAGATTCACCCACCGCTTTGAAGGCTGCAAAATGGATGATTGCTTCAATTTTGGAATATTTTTCAAAGAATGCTTCAAGCTTAACTGAATCCAGAAGATTAAATTCTTCAAAGGCAGGCCTTATTCCACTGATCTTTTCAATGTTATCAACTACTTCGGCTAATGAGTTGGACAAATCGTCAATGATGACTACATCGAATCCAACTGCCTGTAATTCCACAACTGTATGTGAACCAATATATCCAGTTCCACCAGTAACCAATACTTGTCGTCCCATTTTATTAATTTTACTTAAATTCAAAATTACAATTATTTATTGGCTATGCATAGTAACGAGTTGTGAATTTAATTTTTCAGCGGTTGGCTTCTGGCAGCAGGTAGTATTTAGCAATTTCTCATTTTTCCATCTTCGGTCTTTCCTTCTTACAAGTATTAGAATTTCAAATTAATCAGCGACTAATTATATTCGAAGCTTCCATGTTAATTCTTAATGATTTAGAGGCGACGACCAAAATATTCTCCCGCACTTCGTAAAAAACCCCTATTTTCTATTATTTTTGATACTCTGAAAAACAGCATATGGATATCACATTTTATTTAGTAGAATTACTGCGGTTACATGATTGTGTGATTGTTCCGGATCTCGGAGGGTTTGTAACCAACTATCGCCCGGCTGAGATGGATCTTGTCAGTAACAGTTTTAACCCACCTGTGAAGGAGATTATCTTTACAGGTAAGTTAAGCAAAAATGACGGATTGCTGGTGAATTATATTTCCGAAACTGAGGGTGTCGGTTATTTCGAGGCTCGCCAGATTATTTCGGAATTCGTTGACGAAATCTGGTCGAAACTCGAAAATGGAGAGAAAATTGAATTCCATAATGTGGGTTCGCTCCAATACGATCGCAACGAAAAACTAATATTTGAACCTGAGGTTCACGAGAATTTCTTACTCGATGCTTATGGAATGGAGGGATTCCAATTCCCGCTTCTCGAGCACAAAGAGATCATCACTGCCAAACGTGTTTTTGCCGATAAAGAGGCCGTTCGGCCGGTTTTTAGTTCACGTAAAGTGAAAGCACTTATCGTTGGTATTCCCATCTTACTGGCATTGATTTTTATCCCTGCGACGAAGTATTCATGGAATAATAACCCTAACAACCAGGTTTCAAGCACCACTTCGATCCCTTTGAATGTTATGGATACTCCTTCCACCGCAACCGTTATTGATTCGGTAGCTAAGGTACCACTCAGGGTTGATTCTGTATCTGTTCAACCGTCAGTAATTCCGGCACAACAGGAGTCCGTTGCCATCAAATCTGATGGAAGGTATCGTTTGATTGGCGGTTATTTTAAATCACGAAGGAATGCAGAAAATTTCCTTGAAAAGTTAAAAGCAAGTGGATTTAAATCAGAGATGAAAGTGTTGCAAAATGAATCGTTTCTTGTGATTGTGCAAACCTACACTGATAAAAATGAGGCTACGGTTGCTCTGAAAAGTTTGCGTGAAGCCGAACCACAGACAGGATACTGGATGTCGGTGAATTAGCGAAAAAAATTCTAATTAAATATACAAAGAGAAGGTGTCCCGAATTTCGGAACACCTTCTCTTTGTGTATCAATGTGTGAATCCTGCAACAAATTTTAATAATTCTGCAACACTTTCTCTTTCAAAGGTATTCATCTTTGTATCGAAAATGATTACATTTTGCAAAAGAATAATAAAATGGAGAATAGTAAAAGTCAGGATTCACAATATGCCAGAAATTTGATAGAAGCCACCCTTGATCCACTGATAACAATCGATGTGGATGGAAAAATCACTGATGTGAATGAGGCAATGGTTAAAGCCACAGATAAGGCACGGGTAAAACTGATCGGAACCCGTTTTTCGGCTTATTTTATTGAAGAAGAAAAGGCGCATGCTATTTATAAGGAAATATTTGCAAGAGGATTTGTACTTAATTATCCAATGACCATAATGGATGGTGTTACAACAGACGTTTTACTAAACGGCTCTGTTTATAAAAATGTCCAGGGAAAAGTCCTGGGTGCAGTGGTGGTTGCCAGAGATATAACTCTGCTAAAAAAAGTTGAAAAAGAGTTAATTGAGGCTAAAGTGTTTGCAGAGTTAACGACAGAAATTGCGAAAGAAGAAAAAAGCAAAGCCGAAAATGCAATGCAGGCGAAACAACACTTTTTGTCAAATATGAGTCATGAAATTCGAACACCATTGAATGCGATTATTGGATTTACAAAGGTAATTTCGAAAACAGATCTGTCAGAAAAACAACAAGAATATATTGCTGCGATAAAAACAAGCGGAGATTCTTTGATCGTACTGATCAACGACATACTTGATTTGGCAAAAGTCGACGCTGGGAAAATGACATTCGAGCAAGAACCTTTCGAAATGGCATTGTCAATATCCGCGATGCTTCATCTGTTTGATACAAAAATTCAGGAGAAGAACTTATTGATAGTAAAGGAATATGATGAAAGAATTCCTCACTTCTTACTAGGTGATCCTGTGCGTTTGAACCAGATTATTTTAAATCTTGTAAGTAATGCGGTGAAATTCACCTTAAAGGGAAAAATTATCGTAAGTGTTCGATTATTGAATGAAGACGCTGAAACTGTGTATATTGAGTTAGCGGTTACAGATACAGGAATAGGAATAGCAGCCGATAAAATACCTACAATTTTCGAAAATTTTCAGCAGGCTACCAGTGGCACTTCAAGGTTATATGGAGGAACAGGATTAGGTCTTGCTATTGTAAAGCAGTTAGTTGAGATGCAAGGTGGGAGTATTAGCGTTACAAGTGAAATAGAGGAAGGAACCAGGTTTAGCGTTAAATTAAGTTTTACAAAGACGAAGATTCAATCTAAGCCGGATATAGGGATAGTAGAACTGAACAAAGAAATCAAAAACGTAAGCGTCCTGGTTGCAGAAGATATCGCGCTCAATCAATTACTGATGAAGACATTGTTGGATGATTTTGGTTTTCAATTCGATATTGCCGGTAATGGAAGAATAGCCATTGAGAAACTAAAGGCCAATTCGTATGATATCATTTTGATGGACTTACAAATGCCAGAAATGAATGGTTTTGAGGCCACTGAATACATCCGCAATAAAATGAATTCAAAAATTCCGATCATCGCCTTAACTGCCGATGTAACAACCGTTGATCTTGCAAAATGCAAGTCAGTTGGGATGAATGATTATATCTCAAAACCAGTGGATGAAAGGTTACTTTACGATAAGATTGTTGGATTAGTACAGAAATCAGCTTCTCAGAAATCTTCTGACGCCGAAAAAAATAAAAATATTCAAAATGAAAAATTGAAATATGTTGACCTGAGTTATTTGACCCAGCGCACAAAATCGGATCCAAAATTGATGATGGAAATGATTTCTATGTATTTGGAACAAACTCCTCCGCTCATCAACATCATGAAACGAGGTTTGCAGGATAAAGACTGGAATTCATTGCAAAGTGCTGTACACAAGATGATCCCTTCGTTTTCAATAATGGGTATTAGTAAAGATTTTGAGCACATTGCCAAAAAAGTCCAGGAATATGCAAATAATATTCAGGAACAAACTGCCGGAATACCTCATTTAGTTTTACAGTTGGAAGACGTTTGCGCAGAGGCATGCAAAGAATTGGAAGAAGAGTTTAATCATATCAAAAATGCCAACGTGCATTCAATGAAGATCTAAAAAGTGCGTGATTCAAAACAAAAAGGGCCTTTAAATGGTTGAGAATAAATAAGACATTTTCTTAAGCAACCATTCAAAAAGCAATATTCACCTTGTAGCTGAATAAGGATGAACCTGAATCACGTAAACACAATTGACGAAGTCATAGCCATTTTGGAAACCATCATCATTGAATCAGAAAAAAACAATGATCCATTGGGTTACTTTGCTGCCCTTTATCAGAAGGTGACCATCAAAGTAAAAGAGGGGATAACAAATAACTTTTTTGAGAATGGTCCACGCATGGAACAGTAT
>Ga0209386_1000054_pt1 | contig 61577 bp, 48 predicted proteins | sample NGEPertwo_FD_184510 | JGI IMG/M metagenome (GOLD analysis project Ga0209386, IMG submission 184510) | Arctic peat soil microbial communities from the Barrow Environmental Observatory site, Barrow, Alaska, USA - NGEE Permafrost154B-two... | ecosystem: Environmental > Terrestrial > Soil > Wetlands...
CTAAAAAGTAAAATATTGGTTTAGATTTCATTGATAATAATTTTATAAATAAAGAATTTCAAAAAGCTTTCATATCTAGTGCAATATAGAAAATTACATCACCTGTGCAATGGCCTCTTCAACCATTGTTAACGACTTTTTTCTTAGCTTTGTTTGTGTTTCCATAATAAAAAGAAATTGTGGGAAACTAATTTAGCGTGGGAAACACAAAAAACTATCCCATCCCTTTTTAGGGGTGGAATTTAGTGCAACGATATGCTTCTACCAGTTATAGTACCGGTACGGATCGTCTCCCAGGGCAAAATCATCACGGTAATCCGGATGGTAAAAATCGCTTGGTTGTTTCACCGGTTGGAACTTCCAAGGCTGAGTTGCAGCAATTTCCGGGACCGTCATGAAGATCAGTCTATCTGCTGCAAACGTTCCTCCGAGGTTTGCGATTACCTGGCACAACGCCCGGGTCTGTCTCCACCGTGTAAAGCGGAAGTAGGTCTTTTTATCTGCATCAAAGCGGTCAGGGTCAAGCTGACAATATATCAATACCCCCTTTCCCAGTGCTTTGCGGGCCAGGAGCCCGTCGGCACCGATATCACCCCCTGAGTCGATCAGCCAGGCTTCTGTATCGGTCCGCCACCTCAGGTCAGATTGGCTCAATCCTCTGGCTTCAGCCCAATCGGGTACGTTCAGTGAACCATGAAAGCTGTCAACTTTCTTCTGAGTAGCCCCTAACGGAAGGTTTTGTACGCTGAGGGGCAGTACTATAGCCATGCCTCCGGCTCGGAGGTAGTCGCTCAATACTTTATCTGACAGTGCATTACCAGAACCCATTACTAACAAATCAGTACCAGGGGAAATCGATCCGGCCTTTTCATAGAGTAATCCAAGGCCATCCAGCAACTTTGCACCGGTGTCATCACCAATGTAAACCGTTTTCTGAGCTTTGGATGGCAGTGGTGCTGTCATGGCATATTGCATTATCTGACCAGCTAATTTTAAAGCTACCGGGTCTTTTGTCACATGATCTTCCAAGTCTAACATACACCATATAAGCCGGCCCTTGCCATAGTCAAGCTCCATTAATGGGGTGTAAGCCAGGTCAAACTCATTTTCAATAATTGGCCGCCATGAACCTTTATGAGGTTTCTCTATCGATGCACTTGCTACAGCGCCTCTGCCACCCCATCTCCAACCATAGTAAGCTTTCGGAACTTCGTAACTGGGATGTACGAGTTCCTTCTCCCATGTACCCTCCTGCGGGTATGGTTCGAGAAGCGTGCTGCTGCCTGCCCAGTCGCTTAAGTCGGTTGCATCCAGTCCTACCATTACAGGATGGCTGCCCGATACAGGGAACGCCCGGCGTGACATATGCCATGCAACGCGCAGACCAAGACGGTTGCGCATGTACTCCGGATCCTGAATAAACACTATTGCACGTGCACCGTTTTTCACCAGCGGCTCAAGCTGGCGCAACAGATCCGGGCGCCCAACCAGGGCAGAACGTCCAACCACTATCAGCTTATCGGCAGAAACCCTGTCCCACAACTGCACAGAGCATCCAAGGTGACGAAGTAATCTCGTTGTCTTGCCCTCAGTATCATAAACAGCAACTTTACCGGTTACAAGGGAATTTGGTCCAAAGACATGGAAAACGAAACGGTCTTCATGAGAGACATTGCCTATTTTAGCCGACATTGTAATTTGACCCTCAGACTTACTGCTCCCGATATTTTCAGGAACTTTAAAAGTTATTGGTATGAACAGTGTCTGTGACACTTCGATAGTTCCCAGCTTTTCATCAGATCCAGCCTTTTGTCCTCCGATCATTGCTTCCCATCTGACATAGTATTGCTGTTGCTGCCGGGTATCATTAAGCAGGGCAACCTGTTTTTCAATTACCTGTCCTGTTGAAAAGTTATGATCTTTCGCGGTGAATGCTTTATCAGGACCTGATGTGCCTGGATTTGGGTTTTCTCCGGGTCCGCAGATCCAGACAAGTGTTGGCTGGTTATTCTGCACTATCGCTTTTCCACCTGGTTCCATTTTGGCAGCTTTGGGACTTAACCAGTGAATATATGAATTTCTTGATGTCCGGAAGTAGTACCCCCGCCTGCCCGGCACGAAAGGACCCAGGTCAACCTCGTTCCGTCCTTCATCGGATGACGACCAGCCATGTCCGTTATCCCATGGGAACATCCCGCCTGTATTACCGATTGTCCGCCAACTCCGCCATGTATTGCGACAGAACAATTCCTGGATCCGCTGTATGTTGGTTGCGAATATTTCCGCCGGATTGTTCTGCCAGCTTCGATATTGCTGGCCCTCCTGGAACAAGCTTTTAATAAGTGCACGATATTGTGGTGTCTCGTCAGTGTAAACCTGGTTTCCAAAATATATTGCAGTAAATTCAGCTGAAAGAGGTTCAGTTAGTATTGAATTCGCAAATCCGTCCCGGCCACGGTGGTATGTTGGCTGAAGAGGGGCGCCAAATTCCACAATGAAATAAGGCATATCTCCATATGCTGCCCAGTAGCTAAGCCATTCCTCGCGTTCCTGCAAAGGGATCAGATCAAAATAAGAGTTTAGTGTGTAAACGTCGCCAATTGCACCGCTGTGATGTGAAAGAACAGGCCTGGTACCATCGAGCGACCGCAGAATCTCAATTGCCTCCTGAAGTTTGGGAAAACGGTCAGCGGACCAGTCTCCCAGTGTGTTCCATGCTTTTGCACGGTTACCAACAACCCTGGGACCCTGGTCGCCTCCGCCATAGTTCCCGCTTGTGTTCCACATGATTATTGAAGGGTGATTACGGTAACGCTTAACCTGGATCTTAGCAGCCGCCCTGAATCGTTCCCTCGTCTGATAATCATTCCATGTCTCGGCATAGGGGCTGATGTGTTCCAAAAGGCCTGTGATAGGCCATCCTTTCAGGTCAGCACGGTCATACCAAACAGGATCATCGTTTGTCTGGCCCCTGCCGCTGCGGTCGTTGGGCCAGATCTCCTGGAAGTTATAACCTGCCCACATAAATGCATCTATGTGACCATCTACTTCCTCGTTGACACCCCGTGCCTGGGGATGTCCCATAACAGGACGCATTCTATATTCCTTTCCATTAAGGAAATATTTCGGTCCGTCTATCCAGAACTCACGGAAACCGAAAGTCTGGGCCATCTCATCATCGATACCCGCACCCTGAACCTTTAGTACAAGTGTATAAAGATTGGGCTGGCCCAGGTCCCAGAGCCGCGGGTCGGGCCATGTCCATGAAGGTTCAACGATCTGAGAAACAGCTGCAACTACAGGTAAGTCTGTTTCGAAGCGACGCTCCTCTTTGCCTTTTTCATCTATGGCAACAGCCGTAAAGTGAACCTTGCCTGCTTTATTTACATTTTGAATTTCTACTTCGAGAGAAAGCTGCTTATTTCGAGTCGATGTCTTGACATAGATATTGTCGATATGGGTTCCGCTGGGTCTGCTGTGAATCAATATGTTACCAATAAGACCCCGCGAAGGTATTCCACGACCACGGCGGGCGCCCTGTACCTCCGCCGGCTGTTGCTCAGCCGGCTTTGGTTCATTACCGGCAAGAAGAGACTCTACAGCCGTAGCTGCAGGAGTAGCTACCACCAGCAACCTAACTATATTGTCCTTTCCAGGTTTAACGGCTTTGGTAATATCAACTATACCTTCCGGCCAATGGACCTTGCCGCATTCGACACCATTTGCAAAGACCCTTGCATCGGTGCTGATCCGTTCAAACTCCAGCTCGACTGCCCGTCCGGTCCATTCTGCGGGGATATTGACAGTTCTCTGGTACCACATACGTGATACCTGGTCTCCACTGAAACCCTTCCAGACACCGCCTGTGCCAGCTTCCACAATACCTGGCATACGGGTACCACCTGCTTGCCAACCCCCGGGTACTCTTATCAACCCCCAATCGTTGGTAGGTTGTTGATTTGCCTCAGCAATGGCAGGCATCACCTGCCAGATCCCATTGAGACAGATAGTAGCCCGCCGTCTGGTCTTTGATTCGATAGGTTCTTTATCCCAGGTCAGCTCCTCGGTTTTCTGTATTGCGCTTCCTTCATCATAGCCATCCTCAAGGATAGGTATGAATGATATTGCAGCTGCAAAGCTTCCGGTATAAAGTGTCAATTTCTTCAGAAAGTTGCGACGGCCAATCTTTCCACACTGGTAATCTTCTATAAGACTAGTGATTCTTTTATTCATAATGTTTGATTTTAAAGTTATTGACAGCAGATATATTGTTTCATTAATACAGCTTCGTACTATTTATTAGGTGGGACCATATCAAACTGGTCTAATTTTTGGACACGTCTACGAAACTGCTCTTCAGTACTAAATCTGGCGTTCAGAAAATTGTTCAAAATCTCCTCAGCGACACTTAGTCCAATGATTTGGGCTCCAATGCAAAGCACATTAACATTGTCGTGTTCTACGCACTGGTGAGCTGAGTAAGTATCATGACATAATGCTGCCCTGATACCCTGAATCTTATTGCAGGCAATTGCTGCTCCAACACCGGTTCCGCAAACCATTATACCTCGTTCCGCACGACCACTTATAATCTCATCAGCCAAAAGCAAGGCGATGTCAGGGAAGTCAACAGGATCAGGAGTAAATGATCCAACGTCTTTTACACTGTAATTCCATGATTGCAATAACTTAACCAATTGATTCTTTAGCGGGAATCCTGCATGATCACTTCCAATAGCTAGTTTCATGGAAACGCTTAATTCGTTTTCTTTAGTAATCACCGGATTGGCATTGTTGTACATCTCAGCCCCTTCCCGATTCTTTATATTGTAAAGATCATTTATTGATTTTTCCCCAAATCCTAAAAAAGGTACAGCCAGCATCAAAGCTGAAAATATGCCAGCCTTTCTAATAAATTCTCTTTTTCTCATAATACCTTTATTTGTTTATCGTGAATTAAAGAACTGTAGTCATATAACTCCATTTTCATGCATAAGGTTTAAATACTTTTTCTTATTAATGAAATCAACTGGCAAATCAGTACCATGCAGTTTTTCAGCAGCTTTCAATTCCTCTGATATTCTTTTAAGCTTACTTTGAAGTGCACGATATAATCCCTGTGCAGTAGCTTTATTAGTCATTCTAGAATTTGTATATGGATTGCACATTGTACCTATCTCAAGTTGATCTATCCATTTTTTTGGGATTGTTGTGGTGCCTGTCAATGCGCCTGCCAATCCTCCTGCACTAGCTGCGGTACAATCAGTATCGCGCCCACGATTGTTTGCAACCATCACTGCCTGTTCCACATTACCTTTTGTAAGTTTTAAAATGGCGAATGAACAGGTTACATTTTCATAAACAGAAGAAGCCATATATTTCATGATCCTTTTATTAATAAAATAAGGACTTGCTGAGTCAGCATACATGGCATTCAACTCTACTCTGAATCTTTTATCCATAGGATCGGTGTACCTGTCGGCAATAGCCAGGCCAAATTCTATTTCAGCCTTGATTTCAGGTGTGGCAAATTTTAAAGCACCGTCAATTACTGAGTTTACTGATGCATCAGGTAACATTGCTAAACTCAGAGCAGCATTATAAACTCCACCCCATGCAAAAGCATCATCATTCTTGTTTTCAAAGAAAACTCTTCCGACTTCTTTTGTGTCTTCAATTGCACCTTTAGGATCACCTGCATTAATTGCTGCGATTGGATGAAAAACACGTGCTGTCAGATGAATATGTTCCCCTAAATCACTCGGCATGCCAAATTTGGTTTTTGGTAATTCTGCAATTGGGATTCCCCATTTCGAATATGCTAACAAGGTTCTGTCGTAAGGTTGCGTCATGTAATACATTTTTTCCATATCACAATCCCTCACCCATACTCTTACCAGGTCTTCAGCTTTAATTCTGTCCTGTTTTTCAATTATTGCTGTACTTATGCATTTCTGACGTTCGATGCCATCTTCTGTTGCACCGGCAGGATGTGACCAAAAAACCTCATTACCATTGTACGGAAGAAATTCATTAAATATGCCATATAATTTTTCAATAGTTTCCATCCGACCAATGTTTTCAACAACAGCTCCCATTGCAGATCCACCTCTTGATCCAAGTATCATTCCATAAATTTTATCATAAATAGAACTTCTTGGCACTTCTCCATCATCATTCGTAATTGTGTAATAGTGTTTTTCATTGAGCCCGATATTTGCATTGACAGCTTTTACGATTTCAATAATTATTGTCTCATCATCTTCTGGTATGTTATCATTAATTATAGTGAGCGGCAAAGTTTTCTTTGTAGTTCCGGCCGGTATAGTAAGGGTACCAGAAGAAACTTTATAATCTTCAGCGCTATTTTGTGCTAAAATTCCTGAAACAGTGTAATCTATCTTGACATCATTGGATGCAGCCTTAGATAAGGTCACTTCGACATTACCCTGAGAAGACTCCGGACCAATGGACCCAGGGAGCAGAAACTGAACATCAGGCAACTCGTTATCCTGAATAACGATTGTCTTGGACGCATTGTCCGGATCAATTTTATATGCAGGATTAGGGGTCAGTGTAATTGTCACGGTCTCATCACCTTCAAGTAAGGTATCGTCGATAGGTTTGATTATTAAGGACGTCGCCGGATTTCTCATTTGAATATTTAAGAAATCGTCGGTTGGTTTAACTAATAATGAGATTTGCGGATTTTTCATCTGAATTTTTTCAGGAATATTAAAATCATAACCATTTTTAGCGGTTCCACTGATGGTAAATTTTACAGTCAGATCAGATAGAGGTGTCCCAACCTGAAATAGTTGTAATTCTGCGCCATCTGATCCTTCCCTTGCTATTCCATCCCAAACCACTAATGATATAGTTGGTTTTTCAATAATTTGCGTGGTGGTCCGTTTCCCGTTATCACAGGAGGATATGAAAAATCCAATAACCACTAATAATGAACTAAAAAGTAGATTGTTTTTCATTTGTTAATTGTTTTTGTTATTTGACCTATATCAGTAGGTTTTCCCAGCAAAAGATAAATGCAAATTTTAATAATAATCGTCTGATTGTTAATTCAATACCCCTTAAACTAATATCTACTTTATTTCTATAGGAAAGAATGAAGTTTGTAATCAACTTTCTATCTTATTTTTGCCCTTTGTTATTGTCTAAACTATTTCGTACTTATTTCAATACCAGTTCACCTGGTTTATCAGAATAAAAAATAATATCCCTGACTATTACAACAAGCCCTTCTTTAGTATCTTATCTTTTATTTTGATGTTTTTTTTTGGCATAATATTAATAGCAATAAGCTGGAACCATCACCAACTCATTAATTTTCTGAGCCATAATGATGGTTTCTTTTCCGATTTTAATGAGGTAATATTTGTGCGAATCGGTTGCTTTTTTTATTAGCCCGTGTACCCTCATCTGTGAGACGTTGTACCGGCACGGTGTACCACCTCCCGGAATTGTTTGAAAAAGTTGATATCGTATGATGACGTTTCTATACATAGTATTTTCCTGAACTCTCCAATGATATCTCAGGTTAAGGTCTTTATACACCGAGGCAAACTTAGGAATTCGGTTAACCCGCCATAAGTACAACCAATGGTTGTTAATAGATAAAGATATATTGAGCCAGGGTCAAATTTTGATTTTGTTTTCATAAGGGTTAAGTTTATGATGAAATTTAAAACTAATGCGAACTAGTTGATAGAAAATGTTCTACTATTTTGTCGAATTTTTTTACCAGTTCCGGATCAAACTCTGCAAGCTTTTTCCAATCATCTGAACCATATACTCCTGCCCTGGAATAATCGAATGGCACAAATTTAACTTTCTTTGCCACAGAAAGGTTTTTGAAATGAAAATCAAATGCTGCAGGATTTACGAAAAGTGGGTCTGCAATTATTGAATGAACATCTTTGCCCGATTTCTGCCAATCTATAAATGACTTGTCAGCAAACCGTATATCCTTAGTCCTTGTATCCCAGTAACAGTTATAATCAGATGACAAATTGAATTTATGCCAGTTACTGCTTAATAAAGTTCCCTTATCAAAATAGATTATGTTATTTACAAAGGAGATTGATCTGTGCTCTTCGATCCTCGTTGCCTGGAGCTGAGCTCTTATATTCATTGCAAAAATATTGTTTCTAATTATGTTCTCCTTTCCGTAATTCTGGTGAAAACCGGAGTTTTTACAGGCATAAACCAGATTATTTTCTTCAATTATTCCAAACGATCCTTCATCTGTATAAAGACCCCATCCGCCATAATCGAATGAAAAAACATGATGTATCACATTATTGGACACTGTTGTGCCCTCAGAAGCTCCAAGAGTATAAATTCCTCCCATATCGCTGAGTTCACCCCAACCCAGGTGATGGATGTGGTTAAACTCAATCTTGTTCCGTTTTGATGGGCTGGTTCCATAACCCCATACCCATCCAGCCGATATGCCGGAATAACGAAGATTTGCTATTTCATTATGGGTCAATTTATTATCACTGGAATTGAAAATAATTATCCCAACCGCACATGGGAAAATATACCCGGCATCCCGTATTATGTTGTTATCAACCGTAATATTATTTGTAGTTTTCTCTGAAACAGAATGTCTAATTATCTCACCAATTTTTACACCACCCGCCCCGAGATCATGCATATAGCATTGACTTATAAGGCAGTTATTACATGCCCTTCGAAACCAGAAAGCATAGGTTCCTGTATGTGCTATTTCGCAGTTCTTAAATTCGATATTATTTGCAAAATCGAGTGTCACTACCGCATCAACCGGTGAAGCAGCCTGTGCCGGCTCATTCCCGTGGGGGGGAGTGTGATATCCTGCAACCTGAAATACCAGGTTTTCAAAACGTATATTCGCGACCGTCTTACCCGTTGCTTCATCACCCTGAATTCTCATGAACTCTTTCAGTTGAGGAGCAAAAAATGTAGAATTTTCTAAGGTTTCTCCTTCACGTGGGATATAATAAAGGTAGCCTGACCTGTCAAGAAACCATTCACCAGGTGCATCAAGAGCTGCTTTGAAGTTTTCAACCTTATATCTTGTTTTATTATTGAGTGAATTCCATGATTTCATCCCTGCTCCAGCAGTATAGATCGCCGACTGCTCAGGGTTATAACATGCAACATGACTCCTCGTATTATCCCAATTATGATAGAAAGTTATTAAAGCATCATCGAAGTCCTGTTTTGAAAATAGTCCAAATAACCGGGAATCAATACTATCCAGTTCAATTTTCTGAACAGCCAGTTCGCTTACCCTGGCATTTTCTTTCTCAAAAACAGTTTCTGTAACATTTTTAATGTAATAGAATCCTTCATTTGGTGTCTGGGCCCTTATACCCCTTATGCCATTTATATATAGTTGTTCAAAATACCATCCGTAGCGGACAACTTCAGGAATAAATGTTCTCCATAACTTATCATTTACCTTTTCAAATCCTTCTAACTTCACTCCTCCATTAAAGACTGGTCTTGTTTTCTCTTCAGCTTTGAAAACCAGAGGAGATGAAAAAGTTCCAGCGTCCTCAAAAGTCAGGACGAGGGGTTCAGTCATGAAATACTCGCCTCCAAGAGCAATTATTTCAATTGGTTGATTAAATGAATTGCTCTTCCGGAATTCCCTGGCTTTGTTGCGTACTGCCATCAATGTAGCAAGAGGTTTTTCGATAGTGCCAGGATTATTATCATTACCGGTCGGGGAAAGGTAAATCTTTTGGGCAAAAACCAGATCCTGACTAAAAAACAACATCACAATCAGCAGGTAAATAAATAGTTGTGTTTTCATATGATATTTATAAATTCTAAGTAACCTTATTACAAATTTTTTATTTAAAGATCCATGCAATCCAGTAATTCTAACCAACGGTATGAAGGATGCACCCAAATTTCTTTGTAATTGTGTAAAACAGAGGCTTTCCAATATGGTACATCACGGTCACCTTTGGTAAGGATCCCAACAGGAAGGCCACCTGTAACATCACCGGTAAATACAGCATATTGTGGTGAGAAGTCGTATCCTTCGCCGTACATCTGACTCTGATTGAATGGATTTTTCCCTACAATCCATTCTAATTGTGATTGCGCTATATTGTGCATCTCCGGATCTTTTAACAATTGATTCGCAGCAGCCAGACCTATTCCAAAAGACAGGATATTGGCATTGTTTCCCCTGTGGCTTGTCCATACAGGGAACATACGCAAATAGTGATCATCATCCATCTTGATGCCATTCAGGACCTGGGCATCCGCTTCCTCTTTACCACTTAGCTTGTATACATTTGCAGGGATCATATAATATGGTGCCGTAAGCTGGGCTATAGTCTTCAGATAATTTGCATGTAAACGGATCGCCTCATACCACAATTTATATTTTTCGTGTCCCGGGAATAGCTTGCACAATTCCACAAGACCTATTACCGGGGAAGCTACTGCAAAACTTGCCGGATATCCGAATATAGCATCATCTCCTTTGGCTCTGAAGAAAAATCCACTTAAAGGAATGCTCCACTTCATTGGTTCTTTCTGTTGCAGCTTAAGAAGCGAATCGGCATACTCAATAGTTTTATTTTTAACTTCATTACTGCCAGTTAATTCAAACAACTTTGAACCTGCCATTACAGCTATCGACAACTGTTCAGTGTTATACTGGAGAAGTTTCTCTTTAAGCAGAATTTCCCAATCATCAATTGCATACTTTCTGGATTTTTCAAACATTTCAGGATTAATCTTTTTCAATGCCAGAGAAGCCTCAACATCGGCAATAATTGAATAGTATTTATCGGCTCCTCTGGGTTTTCCGGGTTGAGTGGGTGTATCGTCGAAATTTCCTATTTTCAGATCAGAGTAGTGATCATGCACTGTCCAGGTCAACACCTGTGAGCCTTCGAAGCGGTTCTTGTGCACCCAATCCAGACCCCATAATCCTTCTTCGAGCAAACGTTTCGATAATTTTTCATTTTTCGATTGGTACTTTCGTGCTAACTTAAAGAAAATTCCGGTTGCTTCGGCTGTTCTCGAATATGATTGGGACAAATCGCCGGCATCGTGCCACCCACCGCTCATCTCAATGGTATCTCCCTTGAATACAGTATACCAGTCGGTATGACATTTCAAATGAATACCCGGCTGATCGTATCCGCATCGTTCAACAAAAAACAGGTTAATGGTCTTTTCCAAGGTGGGCAACCAGACATCTTTGCCAATTGGAAAAGGTTTTGACTCAATCTTATCATAAACAATTTTATAATTTCCAGGTGTTTTTATTTCAGAAAAGTCGAATACTGAAAAAGTGCCTATGTTACTTGTTTGCTTTATGGCTTCTTTTTCCAGTACAGTATTATTTGTTGCCAGGTCAATTATCCTGAATTTTCCTTCGCCATTCAAAGAAGTGAAGGCTGTTTTTTTGCTGTTAATGTTATATCCTGTATGAGTGAAAGAAATATCATTATTTGTATGCCATCCTTCAAAATAATCAGCCCTCACAGATTCAAAAACAAGGTTATCAGCATAATATACTATTGTATCAGCAGCATCAGGTTCATTACCCTGTAGTCCGTAGCTTATACCAATTCCGGTCACTTTATCGTGAGGCAGATGAGGTATTTCCATCACCACCTTGTTCCATTGATTATTTTTAAGCATAAAGGTATGCGTGCCTTCTTTTCCATATTTATCCGGGACGTCGCCTTCGTTAAATAAAAGCAGTTGTAAATATAGTTTCCGGAAGCCTTTGAAGTCGGGGTATATCTGAATTGATATTCTGTTATATTTTGAAAAATCCTTTTTATCGAATTTTCTTATCAGATTCTGTCGCCCCCAGTAGCGTCCGCCATTTGGCAATTGTACCGGCAATTTGGTCGGAGAGACAAACTTAATAGAGTGTTTTCCTTCAAATACCTTTCCCTTTGAAAGGCTGATGGTTGCAATATTATTCTTCATGAACTCTTTGACCACATGCCAGTTTTCCAGGGACTCCATGCCATCGATAAGTTCAGAGGCAATGATTTCCTTATGATCCCATTTATACTGCAAACTGTTTGTAGTATCCATAGGCATGGGAATATGATTGTAAAGAAAAGATTCAATTTTTGTTTCAGGTTCTTCTGCCTTCTTTGAAGTACATGCAATAAGAAGCATGATGGCTAATGACAGGTAAAACATCTTTTTCATTGTTATTAAAGTAGATTTAAATAATAAGTTTGTAGTCCAAAGTCCGGAGCACGAAGCTTTTTCAGTCATAATAAAAATATCACTCATTTAATTCGAGTTTAACTACCATATTTTTTTGATCCGGTACAGGCCCAGTCCTTGATAAACGCCTGAGAGTTATAAACAAATCATCTTTGCCAACAAATGGCTGATTTGTTCCAGCTATGGTAGGTTCACCGATCCTGACGCTTGATCCATCATAAAGAAGTGTTGCATTTTTCACTTTCCCTTTCATCCCTCTCAGGCCCTGCTGGCCTATAACTGGTGAGGACAGATGAGCATACAAAATATTTCCTTTTTGCGTAAACCAGCCCCATTCAGGTTTGGGATATTTTGAAGGACCGCATCCGTAAATACTTTCGCTGTTGACTTTCATCCAGTTCCCGACCTCTTCAAGTACCCTGATGGACCCTGCAGGAATATTGCCCCTTTCGTCAGGACCAACATTAAGCAACAGGTTGCCATTTTTACTCACACAATTCATCAATGTCTGAATTATATCATCAGGCGACTTATAAATAGTATCATTTTTAGTATATCCCCAGGAATTATTAAGAGTAAGACACAGTTCCCACGGTAGTGGGCGACCTGCATCATTTAGCCATATAGCCGGCGGAATAACCTGTTCAGGCCCACCAAAATCCCCAGCGTACTTTTCAGGATTAGCTGATTGCATATTTCCACCTAAACGATTATCTATAATGATATCAGGCTGTTTTTTTCTCACCATCTCTACCAGTTTTGTGCCCCTCCATTTTTCTCCGCTATATTCTCCAAAAGAATAATCGAACCACAAAATGTCAATTTTTCCATAGTTAGTCACCAGCTCTTCCACCTGGTTATACATATAATCGAGATATTTGTCAAAGTTGTAGGTTTTCTTATCCCATTCCGGGTTCTTGGCCATGGGATGATTGCCTACATTCGGGTAATCAGGATGATGCCAGTCGATTAGCGAATAATAAAATCCCACACGTAATCCTTCCGCCCTGAATGCATCAACGAATTCTTTAATTAGATCACGGCCTGCTGGTGTATTTGTCGCTTTATAATCCGTATACTTGCTGTCGAACATGCAAAAACCATCATGATGTTTCACTGTGATCACCGCGTATTTCATACCGGCCTGCTTAGCGATTTTTGCCCATTTGGCAGGATTATAATCTACAGGATTAAAGTCATCAACGTACTTTTGGTAATCTTCCAGGGTGATACGTTCTTTATTTCTGACCCATTCGCCGCGTGCAGGAACGGCGTACACTCCCCAATGGATAAACATACCGAATCTGGCTTCCCGGAACCATTCAGTTCGCTTTTGCCGAACTTCATATGCATCCTGCCCAAACGTCATGGAAGCTGCCAAAATGAAAAAAAATGCAATAATAAGATTTTTCATAGTTAAGATGATTTAATGTTATTGTTTACAATTTGATATTGGAAGCCAAACCAGCGCTGCAGCAAAAAACATCAACAATATAAATATCTGCAGAATTCTCATTATTGAATTTTAAAGGTTGTTAGAAACTTTACTTCCAGACTGATTTGAAATGATATGAACCTGAACCCAGTTCAAATATCGCATAATCATCCTCCATGCCCAGAAACTTCAGCCCTTTCGATTGATCAATATCCACATTATTTTCTTTGATTTTTTCTCTATTCAAAGTTGGAACATAAACTTTTGCAATAGAATTTCCAGGAATTGTCAGATTCATCTGCAAAAAGCCATTTTCTTTTTTCCAACCGGATTTAATAATCCCCTTAATGGAATGAAATTCACCTTCAGCAAAATCAAAATTGTTAAAAATGTGTGGTTTTATAAAGAATTTTTCAAATCCCGGGCCATGAATATCAGGTAAAATCCCCAAAACATATTTATAAAACCATGATCCCACTGACCCCATCATAGGATGGTTATGTGAGTTCATTTCACCTCCTGTTTTGTTTTCCCAGCGTTCCCACAAAGCTGTTGCTCCATTAGCAAGCATAAAACCCCATCCCGGATAAGAATCCTGTGTCGCAATCTTATAGGCAATATCTGCGTGCCCGTTTTCAGTTAAGGCTTCGAGAAGGTACTTGGTACAAAGATTTCCCGTGGTAAGGTGAAAATTATGATTTTTAACATCTTCCACAAGATTGGCTATAACACGATTTATCTTATACTTATCTGCTATTCCAAGAAATAAAGCAAATGAATTGCAGGCCTGGTTATTGGAACCATAACCGCCAATATCATCCTTCCAATAGGTCTTATTTATTGCTTCAGCGATTCTGATCGCTATTTTACAATAATGAATTTTGTCTTCATTATTTCCAATTATTGAAGCCATTTGTGATATTATCCCTGCACAATAATACAAGTAACCAGTAGAAATAAATTTACCCGGAGTGTACTTTGAAACGGCTCCGGAACCAATGCTTCCCGGAGTACCAAATTCCTCCGGAGGAGACCAGTCTCCCCAGTAACTATAATTAACAATCCCATCATCTGTCCTTGAGTGAAGGTAATCAACCCAGGCTTTCAGCCCATTAAAATTTTGTCGTATAATTGATTCATTCCCATAAAACTCATAGCTTTTTAAGGCAACCAGCAGGTAACTAGCTGATACGGGATCTGCCGGACGAAATCCCCATCGGAAGGGTGCTGTATCAGTAATTGTTCCATCGGCACCTTGTGTATCCCTGATATCATCAATCCATTTCATATAGAAACGGGAAAGGTCGAAATTGTAAAGAGCCTGCTCAATCCTTACCGTCATATCATTGAGCCAGCCCATGCGCTCATCACGCTGAGGGCAATCCGTTGGAATGCTATGTAAATTATTTGATTCGGTATTAGCTACCATTTCATGAATGCGGTTAAGCAAAGGGTTGCTGCATGAAAACCTGCCAGTAGATTTGACTGCAGAGCGGACAACCTGAAACCTTATGTCATCACCGGAGGGTCTGTATGGAAAACCCTCCACCTGGCAATAACGGAAACCATGGTATGTAAATGAAGGTTCCCAATTCTCATGATCACCTCCTCTTAAAATGTAAGTATCTTTGGCTGCTGCGGATCTAAGGTTTTCCTGATTCACCATGCCATCCTGATTTAGGGATTCGGCAAATTTCAATGTGATTTTTGTTCCGCTCTTTCCCTTCACGTTAATAGCAGCCCAGCCTGCTATGTTTCTTCCTGCATCAAGCACAAATATACCATCAGCAGGCTCAGCAATAATTGCAGGATGAAGTTTTTCAATTATCTTAATTGGCTCCTGCATCTGAGAAACCATAACACCTCCCGGCGCATCAGTGACTACAGCATTAATCCATTGATCTGTCCTGTTATTTCCATCAAATTTGCAATGAGGAAGATTCCAATCAGACTTTTCTTGACGGGCATCATAGGTTTCACCATCAAAAATACTGGAACAAATAGTAGGTCCCGTTGTAACAAGCCAGTTCTGGTAAGGATCCCATGAACTAGCAATTATTTCCCTTTTTCCGCTTTCCAGAGTAATTTCCATCTGTAAGCGCAGTTTGGGAATACCATACCATCCCGGTCCGACCATTACTCCCAAAGCGTTCTCTCTTTCCGTAAAACTTGTAATGTCATAGGTAGAATATAAAATCCGCTTGCTGTAATCTGTTGTTCCTGGGTCAAGGACTTGGTCACCAACTCTTTTACCATTTACATAAAGAACATAATAACCCAGGCCTGAAATATAAACCCGGGCTTGTTTTACTTTTTCTTCAATAGAAAACTCACGTCGGAAATACAGAACTCTGCCTGTCCAGCTTGCTGGGCATCCGATCCATTCTGCCTGCCAATCAGAGGTTTTTAAGAGTCCCATTTCAAAAATGGCAGGCTCACTAAGTTTTTCCAAACCAAGAATTGAATTCCACACTCTGACTGTCCAAAAATAGCGTTTCCGGCTTTCGAGTTCAGGCCCTGCATACCGTATACCTGCCGATTTGGATGAATCTATTTTTCCTGAATCCCAAATAACAGAATCTTTATGAACCAGATCGTCAGGTGGATTTGCAACAATTAGCTGATAGGCTGTTTGCATTACTCCCCGCCTTTCAGATTGAATCTGCCAACTGAACTGGGGCTTCAAGATATCCAATCCGATTGGATTAGTGGTATATTCACATTTCAGATCTGTTATATTCATACCGTTTGAAAAATATCAGGATGATGAAAAATAATACTATCGAATCAGATGTAGTTCCAGATCTTCCAGTGATTTGCCTTTTGTTTCCACAACATATTTCCAGACAAATATCAGACATAAGAACATACATCCGGCATAAATGAAAAAAGTATTGCTACTTCCAAACATACTTAATTGAACAGGGAACAGAGTGGCCACAACAAAGCTTGTAAATGAATTTACGGTACCGACAATTGAAATCGCAATACCCCTAAGCCGGTTGGGAAAGATCTCGGAAAACATGGCCCACATTACCGGCCCCAGTGAAAGCGAAAAACCGGCTATAAATCCAAGTATGCTGATCAAAACAAGCATTGAATTAATATTTATGCCCTCTTTTAAAAGTAAAGGAAGGTAAGGGTCGGCTTTTAAATTCCCATTTCTCTCCAACGATTTTTTTATGGCTGCATTATAATCCAATTCCCTTGAGAACGACTGACCTGCTAAAACAGACACATTATCGATAAAGGCCTGTTTATTGGTAAGGGCTGTTTGCAACATTGTACCTGAAAAGTCAATACGGACAACCATCTTATCCTTTTCAGATATTTCGGCAAAACCATCCTTAACTTCAATGGAATTAAAGCTGATAAGATGGGGATTTTGCTTTCTGGCTTCTTTCCAAACATCTAATTTAAACACCACATTAGCAGCGCTTTCTATTTGAGACTTGTTTATTTTATAGGTTGCATTTCTAAAAGCCATCCCTGTGATTAATAAGGAAAGTGCCATCATTGTCACACCGATGTACAATAATGGTTTTCTTCCAAACCGATCTATTATAAACATAGAAACAACGGTCATAACAAGAAAAACAATGCCAATGGCAATTGCCTGAACAAAAGCTACATCACGCCCGTTGCCGGCAGATTCAAATATCATAGGCGCATAATATAAAACAGAGTTTATACCCGATACCTGCTGAAACACAGCCAAACCAAAGCCAATGATCAGGATAAGCCTCATCTTTTTACTAAAAAGTTCTTTGGCCTGTGCAGCGTTTCCAATACCTGAGCTTTGTGTCAGTGATTTTACAATGTTTTGATATTCACGTTCAGCATGTTCTGGTCCTCCGACTTTTACCATGATAGCTTTTGCTTTTTCAACCTGATTTTTCATGATAAGCCAGCGCGGACTTTCGGGTATCAGCAGAATCAAGAAGAAATAAATTACCGATGGAAATGCTTCAACTCCCAGCATCCATCTCCAGTTTATCAGTGGATCTTCAACCAGTTTCAAAATAAAATAATTCACAAAGTAGGCTGATGATAAACCAATTACGATGAGCAATTGGTTAAACGAAACCAACCAACCTCTCTTTTGTGGAGGAGCAACTTCTGCAATAAATATCGGGGCCACCAGAATGGCAAAGCCAACTCCCAAACCGGCAAGAATACGCCCGATAATAAATACAACAATTCCTCCGGAAAGTGCAGTTATTAAGGAACTTATAAAAAATAAAAAGGCTGAAATCAGCAAGGTTGGTTTACGCCCTATTCGGTCACTTAGAGGGCCGGCAAAAAAATTACCAAAAATACAGCCCCAAATCAGACCAGAAACTGAAAATCCAAAAAGGAACGATCCATCCTCCAGACCGAAAACAGATTTATAAAATGGAGCAGCACCAGAAATAACCGACCCGTCAAACCCTAAAAGAAATCCGCCGATGGCTGCAGTGAAAGCAATGAGGATAATGTAAACCGAATTATTTTGTTTCATTATTTTCTTTTAAATATTTTCAATATAAAGAATTGGATTGTTAAAACAGATAATCAACTTAAATTTTTAGAGCCCAAGGTTTTCCTTAACTAGATAGGAAGAACCTAATTGCGCCGTTCTTTTCTACTGTTAGGGCCTGATGCCACTTGCAGGATCGGGAATTGGAATAAAACCAGGGGAGCCTGGCGCAGGCTGGCGGGCAACTTTTGGCGGCATTGCTGGATATTCAAACTTTACCGGCCATATTATCAGCTTATTATTGCCTGGCTTGAAGTTCTGGAATGCACCAGGTAACCAACTTTTCGAGGCCATTGGTGTGGCAAGAAAGTCCTTGTCGATCTGGCGCGAAAACTTGGTGAAATCACGTACATCCAGTGTTTTTACAGGTTTACAATTTATCATATTAACTTTCTCATCAAGGGTTACCAATAAATCGAATGTTTTGAGATCGAGTTGAGCAGAAATATCGCCTGCAAGGCTATTCTTGTCATTGCCGGTGGCCGTTTGCCATTGAGGCAAGCTCATAGCAATACCTTTGTCGTTCTTCCACAAAACCAGGTCCGAGGATGAAAGCCCTGCATCACCTGACTTAGAGAATGCCTTTCGTGCATTATCCGCTGCCTGCTCTTCAGTGTTTTTCTCCCCATTTCGGAAGTGTTGTACAAACCGGGAGCCATTAGATGCAGCATTAAAAAGATTGTTGTCAGAAAAATTATCCTGTGCACGCTTAGAGGAGTATGGTAGACTGATTGCTCCTTGGGTATTTTCCGCTATAATGTTATTGTATATTCGTTCCCATGAACAGCTGCTGATTTCATTTTCAAAAAGGCCGGTTGCATAGTGATATGGTGGTACCAGGCGATCTGTAGCCACGCACATATATATACCAAAACTTGTATTGCCAAAGATGAGGTTGTTGGCAACAGTAATACCGCTCGCATCATGGGCATAGATACCGTCACCACGATTATATGCAACAATATTGTTATCAATCAAGCCAGGACCGTTGCTGCATTCTAAGAATATACCCGAGATCCTGTTATTGACTGCAACGTTTCGTGTAATCCGGGAGCCGATATACCCACAGTCGAGCCATATACCCCACGACTCATTGTCGCGGACCAGGTTTCCTTCTATTGTGCCTCCCATAAGACCATGAACCTTAATACCCCCGGATTCAAAACCGGGAATTACACCGCCGCAACGCTCAACAATGTTACCCATGATCACCGTGCCATCACTGAAGAGTCCGGCAAGACCGCACTGCCCGCAATTGCTCACGGTGTTATTTAAAATCAGGTGTCTTCCGGCGATAGGACGTTCAGACAGTGTAAATATATCGTGGTGTCTGCCAACGTAATAACGATCCTCAGGTAATATGTCAGGCAAAAGCCATGGGTTTTCATCCTCTGCACCAAAGTCAAGACCAATAGTTTTAATATCACGAATAATGTTGTTCTCAATAATCCAATGTTGTCCGCTCCGGCAGCTTACAGCTCCTACTTGCGGAAAGGAAACATCATTAGCGCAATGCTCAAAAATGAATCCTTTAAGGTTAATGTAGTTCTGGGATCTGTGAACCGGTGCAAAAAGATGTCGCCGAACAGAGAACTCCACCAACGATTTATCGATAGATCTGGAACCATCAGGCAGATGTACATATATTGTTTCTCCGTTCTCAGTGCTCCAGGTACCTGGTTGTTCTTCCATAACCTCCATCTGGCTCTTCTCAACTATCCTCTTTCTTGTTGCAGGGTCAGTTTTCACCTGTGTTTTACTCTCAATAATTTCCTTACCATCAATGAAGATCTGGCCCTGCGTTCCTCCACCGCGACCCTCACTAAAGATAATTTTGAAAGGATTAAAACCGGCAGCAAAGAAACCTGAAGGGACTACTGTTGAGAATACCCTGGCATGTCCTTTCACGGGGAGCCATTTATTAGTATAAATTTCGGATCCTCTTACAATCACCTTTTCATCAGGAGCTCCCATGTAGGTTATGGGCCGTCCTTCCTCACCGCCGCGTGCTGGTGCAACCCACTCACGATAAATTCCAGCATACACAACCACTGTATCGCCGGGTTGTGCTAAAGAGGCTGCTTTCGAAATAGTTTTAAAAGGCCGATTAAGAGTACCAGGGTTTTTATCACTTGAAAACTGATGATTTTGAGCCACGATATACATTCTTGCGACATGGGGTGACTGTGCTTGAGTTGTTGTAAATTGCAAAAAGAAAATAAAAGCTAATAGAAAGGTAAAGGATATCAGTTTTTTCATTATATATTTTTTAATGTATTGTTTTACTTAATTAGTTTTCTTAAGAACCTTGACGTTTCTATTGCATCATTGAGTTTTATCAAAGTCTCAATTTCATTATAATACTCATCCACAATCGATTCATATTTCTTAACCCACAGGATGCTTTCGGATATGGCATCAACAGCATCTTCACGATAAGGATATTGGTCCATGGATAACCAGCCTTTGTAACCGGTTTTCTTTAGCCAGAAAAGTAATTCAACATACACCACGGAATGAACAGTTCCTACAATCATGTCATCGTCCCAACTGCCATGGTTATCGTTAAAATGCATGTGATACAGCAGATCGCCAGCTCTTTTAGCCAGCACAACTGCCTCGGATACGTTTTCCCCGGCAATAAAAGAATGGCCGGTGTCTATAGTTATACCCACATTGCTACACTGCGTTTCTTTTGCTGCCAGTATGGTATCTGCCATGCGGGCATGATAAGAAAAATTACGCGGTTCTTTGGGTTTGTATTCCAAAGCAAACTTCAGCCCTGGAAATTCGGTGGCCAATTTCCAGGTGGACTCCTTTAACCATTCACGCTCCTGGTCATAATCTGTGGAGAGTAGATAATCGTATCCATCCTGGCCAAGCCAGAGGTTAAGCAGCTTGCAATCAATTTCAAGTGCGACCTCGCTCATCTGTCGCAAATAATCAATGGCTTTCTGTCGAATTGCTGAAACTGTGCTGGTGATGCTTCCTTTGGCATAGTCCGGGTCAGTAAATGTATCCGGGATAATTGAGGAACAAGCTACGCCATAATCATTGAGCCTTTTCTTCATTTCCCTCACATTATCGGGACGAATATCCCAAGTACCTACAAGTTCTATCCCTTCAATAAAAGGAATTTTTTTAACAGCCATTTCCAACATTTCTTCTGAAGTAGGATTGCTCTTATAGCCTTTGCAAAACCTGTCGCAAGTATTGCCCAGGTTGCCTAAAATAATCGAATATTTATTTTTCATATCAATTAATTTTGATGAATGGTTTTTATTTGTAAAGACCTATTTATTCTTATTTTCAGAAACGTAGACAAAAGAGGAGAGACCTGCCGAGTTGCGTGTTGCAATACGGTACTCATAAGTATTCGATGCAGTTGGCAGATCATAGTCGAGCATGAAATCCTGAGTTGTAGTGACGTATCCCCAGAACTGCCAGCTGCCTCCATTTACTCGTCGCTCGATATACATAAATTTCGCATCGGGAGAATTGTTTTTCCACGATACTTTCATTGTTGTTTCAGATTGTTTTGTTACTGCCAGCTTTCCTGGAGAAGAAGGTAGTGCAGGCAATGGAGGTAATTTATTGTCATCCCAGAAAGTATATGTCCTGGTTCCTTTTCCGAGATCAGGGAAAGGCCCGGCCTTTGTTTTGGTTATAATATCGCCATAGAAACTTATCCTTGCACCTTTTTTTACCGGTGCTCCTTTCATCTTTGGATCGCTTCCCAGGTTAAGTGTAATTGTACGATTTGTATTGGAGGCGCTTATAAATTGTCGTTCCTCAGAATGTCTGTCAATGGTTACTCCCATAGTTCTCTTCCAATAGCCCAGATCGGCTTCGCAGCCATTAGGACCATTATTGGCGCCCCAGTTTACTTTTTCCAGCCAATAGCTACCACCCGTCTTAGCTGCTGTAATATCGGATTGTGAAAATGGTGTGTAATTTGGTCTTCCCCCGGGCCCTTTACCTGTGCCCCCATCGGTAAGAAGGTATTTGCCGAAAGAGATACCTTTGGGAAGGTACACGAGGTTATAGTCTGAAGTATGGAAATTTACTGCCTGGTTATAGGCAAATCCGAAAGCTCTTTCCTGGTCAACGAAAAGGTTGTTCCAGCTATGTATTCGCATATTACCATAATCCGCTCCGGACAACGGAGTACGGTTTGATCCCATAGCGAAGCCATCGCCGCACTTGTAAAACAAGTTATTGTAGAAGGCGACACCATCAGCCCCAGCTGAGACAACTCCATGTGTGCAGTTTATGAAGATGTTATTATCAACAACACTCAGATACTGATCGAGCGAACTGGAAATTTCAAAGAAGATAGTCGGGGTTCGGCCGGTATGGTTCAGAAAAACATTACGGGAAACTACGGTTCCGACTACATTGTTATCAAGCCATAATCCACGGTGGTTACCGGGGAAGTTCTCGAAAAGATTCTTTTCTATAATATCTCCGTATTGCATATGCAATTTGACTGCAGCATCTTCAGCAGTTCTGCCACTGATCAGCCAGGCGCAATTGGAGAACCTGTTGCCATATATAATGTTGCCTGTGCTCCCGATCCCTGCAATGGCATTCATGGCGCATGAATCGAATACATTGTTAGCGATCAGATTGAAACCCACTTCATTTAAAGGTTTTGAATCCATCTGACTGTTCCCGGATTCCATTTCATTGTCGCCCTGGTTGGATTTGGCATAATCAACTTCCACCTGTATCCGGTCGCCGATGGCACCGTGAGGATCCCAAATATCAGGATCATCCCAATCCGTTCCGAGGCTGAATGTAAGTCCTATTCCTTTGGCTTTCCTTATTTTGTTACCAATAATATTCCAGTGATGTCCCTGCCTCGTTCCAATCAGACCACTCTGAAAGTAGGGATGAAGTTTATTTACAATAGCCGGTGTTGCTGCGTTATTTCCACAATAAGCCATATCGAATCCCTGAACCGTAATATATCCCAGGCCTTTGATATAGGGACGGAATACACCTCTTCTGGTTGTGATTTCAACTTTTCTGCCAGTTGGGGTACCTCCGAAATTAATGTAGATGGTACCGGTTTTCTGATCGGCCCACCATCTTCCGGCTGCAGCATATGCTGCAGATCTCGCAGTCTGTTCTTCAAAATCCACACCATCCACAACAATTTGACCCACACAATTACCCTTTGTACCCATATAGCTTATTTTATAAGGATTGCCACCATCGACATAATTGCTGTCAGAGAACATCTCGTTGGGTGGTATGGCATAATACAAATTACTGTCGGCAGACCATTTTGGAGTCCATGGATCAAGAGCAGTTATTGTTACATGATTGCCCGGCTTTGCCATGTAAGTTATACGTGCATTTTCACCGGTGCCTCCACGCGGGGGCTTAACACGTTCACGATAGATGCCGGAGTAAACGAGTATTGTATCTCCAGGTTGGGCAACATCGGCTGCTTTCTGGATTATCTTGAAAGCTGAGGTCTCGGAAGTGCCATTATTGTTATCTCTGCCTCTATCGGATATCACATAATACTTTACAGGCGAAGATAACTTTTGAGGATAAGAGTTATGATATGAACATAGGATAGCCACTAATAACAGGGTAAATCTGATTTTTATTTTCATTTTCGGATATATTAATTTTTTTTCTAATTTTATTTAGTTTTATTACCCGAGGCATAATCAAAGGAGGAAAGTCCTGCCGCATTACGTGCCGCAATACGGTACTCATAAGTATTCGATGCAGTTAGCAGATCATAGTCGAGCATGAAATTCTGAGTTGTAGTGACGTATCCCCAGAACTGCCAGCTGCCTTCATTTATACGTCGTTCGATATACATAAATTTCGCATCAGGAGAATTGTTGATCCAGGTTACCTTCATTGTTGTTTCAGATTGTTTTATTACTGCCAGTTTACCGGGAGCAGAAGGCAGTGCAGGCAGGGGAGGTAATTTATTGTCATCCCAGAAAGTATAGGTTTTGGTGTTTTTTCCGAGATCAGGAAAGGGCCCGGCCTTTGGTTTGGTAATAATATCACCGAAGAAGCTTATCCTTGCACCTTTTTTCACCGGGGCCCCTTTCATCGTTGGGTCGCTTCCCAGGCTAAGTGTAATTGTCCGATTTGTATTGGAGGCGCTTAAAAATGACCGTTCCTCAGAATGTCTGTCAATGGTTGCTCCCATAGTTCCCTTCCAATATCCCAGATCGGCTTCGCAGCCGTTAGGGCCATTACTGGCGCCCCAGTTTACTTTTTCCAGCCAGTAGTTACCACCTGTTTTGGCAGAAGTAATATCGGATAGGGAGAAGGTGGTAACATTCGGCCTTCCCCCGGGTCCTCTGCCTGTACCTCCGTCGGTGAGCAGATATTTGCCGAAAGAGACACCTTTTGGCAGGTACGCGAGGTTGAAGTCTGATGTATGGAAATTCACTGCCTGGTTATAAGCAAACCCGAATATTCTTTCCTGGTCAACGAAAAGGTTGTTCCAGCTGTGTATTCGCATATTTCCATAATCTGCACCAGTCTCACCTTTCCGAAAACCGTTTAATCCCATGGAGAAACCATCGCCACATTTGTAAAACAGGTTATTATAGAAGGCCACACCATCTGCTGTGGCTGAAACAACTCCGTGAGTGCAATTTATGAAGATGTTATTATCAACAACGCTCAGATACTGATCGAGCGAACTGGAAATCTCAAAAAAGATAGTCGGGGTTCTCCCGGAATGGTTTAGAAAAACATTACGAGTAATTACAGTTCCAACGACACCATTATCAAGCCAGACTCCCCGGTGGTCGCCCAGAAATTTCTCGAACAGGTTCTTTTCAATAAGATCTCCGTATTGCATATGCATCTTGATTGTACCGTCTTCAGCAGTTCTCCCGCTGATCAGATAAGAGTTATTGGAAAACCTGTTGCCGTAAATTGTATTACCTACACTCCCGATCCCCACTATTGCATTCATGCCGCATGAATCGAACACATTGTTTAGGATCAGATTGAAGCCGACTTCTTTGAATGGTCTCGACTCCATCTGGCTGTTACCGGGTTCCATTTCATTGTCGCCCTGGTTCGATTTGGCATAATCAACCTCCACCTGTACCCTGCCACCTAAAGCACCGTGAGAATCCCAGAGATCCTTATCGTCCCAATCAGTTCCCAGACTAAATGTAAGTCCCGGACCTTTTGCCTTCCGTATTTTGTTACCTATGATTTTCCAATGATGTCCCTGCCGAGTGCCAATAAGGCCGCTCTGGTAGTAAGGATGAAGTTTATTTAATACACTTGGATCTCCTGCATTATTTCCACAATAAGTCAAATCAAAACCCTGCACTGTGATATAACCCAGACCTTTGAGATAAGGACGGAATACGCCACGCCGGGTTACAATTTCAACTTTTCTGCCAGTGGGGCTACCTCCAAAATTGATATAGATAGTACCGGTCTTCTGGTCAGCCCACCACCGCCCGCTTGCAGCGTCAGCATCCAGCCGGGTGGTTGATTCAATAAAATCAACACCGTCTACCACTACCTGGCCCAAGCAGTTACCCTTTACCCCCATATAGCTTAATTTGAAAGGATTGCCACCATCAACATAATTGCTGTCTATGAATATCTCGTTGGGTGGTGTGGCATAATACAAATTACTATCGGCAGACCATTTTGGAGACCATGGATCCAGGGCAGTTATTGTTACATGGTCACCCGGTTTTGCCTTGTAAGTTATCCGGGCGTTTTCACCTGTGCCTCCACGCGGCGGCTTAACACGTTCACGATAGATGCCTGCGTATACTAGTATTGTATCGCCAGGCTGGGCAACATCGGCTGCTTTCTGGATCGTCCTGAAAGCCGAGGCCTCGGAGGTGCCAATATTGTTATCTCTGCCTCTATCGGATATCACATAATACTTTTCAGGCGAAAATAGCTTCTGAGGATAAGCGTCGTGATATGAACATATGAAAGCCACTAATAGCAGGATAAGTCTGATTTCTCTTTTCATTTTTTGATTAAATTTAATACTGCCTGGTTAATAATTAATTGCTTGGATTATCATCAATTCGCTTCAAGTTTTAATACAACTTCTTTACCCTCATAATCAACACTTATAAAAGACTTACTAGTTGTCATTTTCATCTTCGTACAATTCAAATGTGCCATCAGCTCCGGAGTATACTCGTATCTCAATCGGTTTGCCTGTATTTTCAGCAGCATATTGTACCTCCGGACCAAAAGGAAGAATACTTCCGGCCTTAAGGTACAATGGGATTTTTGATATTGGGGCATCTGCAATGATCCAGTTACCTCCCCGAATAAAATCACCTGTCCAGAAATCGTACCACCCCGATTTAGGAAGATACAATTTGCGTGTTGTTGCAATTGAGTCGGTTATTTAAGCTCGTATTGTCTGCAGCCCGGATGTGTATGTAAAACATGCCATATCATTAATTTATTTATACCTGCAGAAAACCACCCCGTTAGGATTTATCATGAATGTTAACTTTGAGTTTGATGTAATAGTACCCAGTTCTTTTTGCTGCCAGATATTGTAAAGTAAAAAGGGTTGTTTTATGTCAAAGTCATATGATGATAAAATGATTGACTGATTATGGTTAGTCCGGTTAAAAATGCCTATCCAGCCTTCATCTGGTTTGGACTTACTTTGTGTTTTCCAGATCTCTGTACTATCTTTATTATAAACCAATTTACCTGTCACTCCATTCTGATTACAGGCAAGCATTTCTTTGTTAGTGAGGATCTCAAATGAGAACTCATCAGATGTTGGTAAATCGCCTCCCATCATTAATGGAGAAGCACTTAAAGCACGCAGGGTTATAAAAGTGTATTTCTGGTCAGTTGTAAGAAGACTCATACGTTCCTTTTCTCTTTCTCCTCCCTCTCTTTTTCTGTCAGCCTGAAGGTAATTAGGGTCAGGATTGCTCAGACATATATGGCCAAAGGGTATCATATCCATATCAATCCAAAATTTACAGTCACTAACTACTGACCATCTTTTCCAGGAGGTAAAAGCCTGATCGATACCTTTTTGATTATCCCAAATATCGGGAGTTACACGAACCATATCGGCAACATTGAAAGCCTGTAATTTACCAACCATTGAATTATCGCCAGGTGAAAGACTAAGTACTACTTCTTTACCTGTTTTTATAATAGCCTTTCTGACTGCCAGTATTTCATCAGGGTGTTCAGTAATATCATCTATTTTTATGAAATCTACTCCCCAGCTTACTAATTGACCGATAAATGAATCGTAGTAATCCTGGGCACCAGGTTTTGACATATTAATACCGTAATTGTCATTACTCCATGGACAGATAGAAGTTGAATCAGCTACATCACGGATTCTGCATGAAGTACCATTAACAGGGACGTTATTTCTATAACCAATCCTTGAGACTCCACGCATTATATGAATCCCAAATTTTAGTCCCAGTTTATGCACATGTTCAGACAGGTACGGGATACCATTCGGAAATTTGACTTTATTGGTAATTTGTCCATATTGGTCCACTTTACCGGTGTCTTGTGATCCTGGTCTTGCATGCCAGCCTCCATCAAGTACAACATAAGTATACCCAAACGATTTATATTTAGCGGCCATCGTTTCGGCATTTGCCAAGACTGCTTTTTCTGAAATACGCCCCCCGTAGTTAGTCCAGCTGTTCCAACCCATTGGAGGTGTCAAAAGGTTATTGTTCTTTAATTGTGCATTGAGATACAGAGGCAGTGCCACTAATAGTATAAACCAAAGCTTTCTGATCATTTAGTTCTATTTATATTGTGACCTGATCAACTTTTGCTGACCAATAATTGTGTTCGTGCAATGTTTTTACCCAGAAATCAGGCTTGATACCAACTTTAACGCATGCCTGAACAGATTCGATCAGGTGTGCGCCAACACCAGCCGGCACACCATTTTTCCTGATCAGTTCAATACCTCTTGCGATAGTGTCGAAATTACCTTTCTGAACAAGTGTATCAGTCGTTCCACCTTGCGCATAACAGGCAGTAGCCCCGCCATCAATAGATATCTTGGCACCCTCAACAAAATCCCCCCAGCCCACAATCAGAAATGAATTCCATTTTACCGCCAGTTTCTCTTCTGTATTTTTGCATGAGTGGCAAATTTCCCGGAATGGCCATCAAAGTATTAATTTCACATTGCAAGGCCAGCTGTAGCGTCATCATAATACGTTCTTCCGAATGGTAAGATTTTACCAATTTATTCACATAAATCAAATCTCTGGCATGTGCAAATCCATTGAGAAGGTTTCCACCCATTAAAACGCGACTTGTTTCCATATTTAAAATCTTGCCTTTTGGTAGAGTGCCTTTCAACTCCTGAAGTGACGCAAATTGAAGGCTTTTTGCTGTCGCGCCAGTTTTTCCGTCAACCTTTATATTTAGAACTTTTTCCTATAAACTATCCCATCTTCTTTTTTTGTATAAGCCATAAGCAAATGCGCCAATACGATCGTGATAAAGGAGGATATTTTAAACACAGACAGGAATTTAAGCAAACTTCCTGTCTGTGCTATAAATGAATTTACCAACCAGGGTTTTGTTTCAGGTTAGGATTCTTTTCTATTTCACGTTGTGGAATTGGCATGAAATACATTTTTTCCTGAAACACGCACGGAGTCGCATCAACTGGCTTCACCGTGTATGAAAATGTTCCATTAGCATTTTTAGTAATATGCATCGCATTAAATATTTTTCCATTCAGAACATCAACGGCAGTTTTCCATCTTCTTAAATCCCAATATCTTTTAGATTCAAAACTAAGTTCAATATACCTTTCATGTCTGATTTTATCTCTCATTTGTGCTTTAGTTAGTCCCGAAGGCATTTGATAAGGATTTAGACCAGCTCTCTGACGTATGAGTTCAACTGCAGCATAGACTGTTTGATCCGGAGCTGATGATGCTTCATTCTTTGCTTCAGCATAATTTAATAATACCTCAGCATACCGAAGTTCGATCCAGTTCTGTTCACTTCCACTCCAACCAGAATAGGTTTTATTTGTTTCATCAGTGCCTTTTCTTAATAGATATCCGGTTAAAGTCGAATAGTTTTCGTCGATACCTGTTTCCGGATATCCTACATACAACCATACAGGCAAACCTTGCCAACCAAATGTAGAACCATTAACTATTACGGTTTGCTGAAAGCGTGGATCCCTGTTTTCGTATGGATTTAAGGGATCATATCCTGAACCTGGTTCTCCGATACTTTTACCATTTTTCATTTCGAAAGCATCAACAAACTCCTGAACCGGGCTCCATACAATTGCCCACCCATTAGACCTGTCATCAGGCTGTGCCGAAGAATCCCAGCTGTTTTCGCGAAATCCTTTCTTGAACTGAACACTAAAAACTTCCTCCTCATTATTCTTGTCTAGCATGATTCTGCGGAAGTCGGGATGCAATGAATAAACACCCTTATCCATCACTTCCTTATTAACGCTCGCCGCTTTTTGCCATCTCGACATATCTCCGCCAGGATTATATAAAGGACTTGCCCAAAATAATAATACCCTTCCTAAAAATGCTTTAGCAGAATTCTTATTCAATTTACCCACATCAACAGCCTTGTCGCCATATGTTTCAGGCAGTAACGGAATTGCTGCTTCCAATTCTTTTACGATGAAATCAAAACTTGCATCAATTGATTCGCGTTTTACGAATAAATCATCATTGAGAGTCTGGGGAACCGTTATCACCGGAACTCCCCCATACCTCTTGACCATATCAAAATAGAGCATTGCGCGAAGGGCCTTCACCTGTCCAGTCATCGACGATTTTTCAGCATCAGTAAATGGTGCGTTGTCAATTTTAGCAAGAAACATATTCGTTTTTCTAACTGCAGCATAAGCCCAGTACTCCATTGGGTTGTTGTCGGGAAACCACTGTCCAAGTAGTATATCATCCCAATGCCAAAAACTTCTGGATTCGTCTGCAATGTTATCATAAGTATAAGTGTGAGCCCCCGGGAAAGCTGGCACATCCAGATACATGCTATTTATAAGTAAATTTGCAAGTTCAGGATTAGTATATACCTTATCTTCTGGTATTTCAGTTATAGAAACCCTATCCAGAAAATCATTTTTAGCACAAGATGATGCTGTCAATAATACAGCAATTATAAATATTGTATAATAAATATTTTTCATTTTAGTATTATTATAAAGTAAGGTTAATACCAATGTTATAAGTCCGTTGCTGTGGATAATAGGAGCCCTCACCATTCTCTGTTTCCGGATCGAAAATCAGCCCCTTATCCAACTTTAAAAGGTTAGTACCTGAAACATACACGCGTATTTTTTGAACATGAATCCTGTCTAAAAAAATCTTGGGCAACGTATATCCGATATCTACTGACTTTAATCTCACGTAACTGGCATCACGAAGATATAAATTGGATGTAAGTGAGTTATTAGAATTGCTATTGATCCAAGGCCTTGGGTAAGCTGCATTTGGATTTTCAGGTGTCCAATAATCGAGCAGGGCTGCAAAATTATTTTCGGCACTATTCACGAAAAAATTCCTGGCTGATCTATTATACAGCAGAAACACCTTCGCTGCGCCCTGAAATAGAACATTAAAATCGAAGTCATGGTAAGATCCTCCAAGATTAAGTCCTCCAGTGATTTTAGGGGTACTATTATCCATTGAGATGATCGTCTGGTCGTTTGAATCAACTTTCCCATCGCCATTTATATCGGCATATTTCACATCTCCAGCTTTTTGACCACCATTGAACTGCTTCATATAGCTTGCCACTTCAGCGTCAGTTTGGAAAAATCCAATTGACTTATATCCTTGTATAAAACCAAGAGGTCTGCCGGTTTGAAGTAAATAGTCAGGGACATTTGCCGGTTCATCGAGGGTTATTACCTTATTTTTGGAGAAGCCACCATTTACTTTCACAAAAAATTTAAATGCGCCAATGTTATTGTTGTGGGTTAAGGACACTTCAATTCCTCTATTATCCACAACAGCATAATTTTCCGCAGGCAACGATGCGCCTAAGGTAGCTGGAATAGACCGAATGCGTGAAAGCAGAATGTTCGAAGTGCGCTTGTAAAAAAGATCCATTTCAAATTGGAATTTATTTTTCCAGAAAGAACCATCAAAACCAATATTGGTGATCGCAGCACTCTCCCATGTAATGTTAGGGTTTGGTAATATTCCCGGGCTAATACTCGACAATACATTGTTGCCGGAGATCAATGAACCGGACATATTGTAACCCTGAAGGTACTGGAATGTAGGTGTTGTGCCTGAATAAACATTGCGGTCGCTACCAACTTCTCCATATGAGGCTCTCATTTTGAATTCATCAATAAAATCAAGTCCAGGGTTGTTTTTAACGAACGACTCTTCACTTATTCTCCAACCGGCAGAAAATGCAGGGAAAAATCCGTACTTTTTAGTTGTTGGAAAAGCGACGGAACCATCAATTCTGAAAGACGCCTCAAACAGATACCTTTTTTTATAGGTATAATTCCCTCTCCCGACATAACTCAGCCTTCCATCATTGAATTCAGAGCCAGTTGCGTCTTTTTCTAACTGGCCTCCAAAAAACAACTGATCTAAACCAGATGCAGGAAAATTAGTTCGAAAAGCATTAAAACTACTCCCTGTTGCATCAAATTTTTCAAACAGCATTAGTCCAGTTACTTCATGTTCGCCGAAAGTACGGTTAAAATTTAAGTTAATTGAATATTGCGTTGTATTGTATTCACTGAAACTATTTCTGAGACCTATTTTACTATTATAACCACCCCAGTACGCAGCTGATCCTGAATAACTACCATGGTAAGACACAACTGGCTCCATGTAATTTTTATTATTACTATATTGTTTGCCAAAAGAGCCTTTTCCTGATAAGGATAAACCTTTAATGAAAGGTAATTCTTGTTTAAAGGAAAGCGTTGTCCGCCATAGATTAGTATTATTTTTTGTATATCCCGTTTTTATTTCGTCCTGTGGATCACTTGCACTATAATTAACAGAGCCATCTGGATTATAGGCAGGATCAACGGGGGCAGCAGATATCATGTCAGCAAATATTTGATATGGAGACCATCCGCTACCATTGTTTTGACGGATACTTGCATCCAAATCTAATGAAATGACAAGATTAGGATTGATTTTTGCATCTACATTTGACCTTATTGAATATCTCTTGAAATTGATTAGGTCATACATACCATCCTGGTCAAGGTATCCAAGAGATGCAAAATATTTAATAGCATCTGTTCCACCGTTAACATTGATATTGTGTTGTGTCTGCATGGACAGATTTTTTCTCATTGTTAATCCGTACCAGTCTGTTCCAGGCGTAGCTCCGCTTTCAAAATCAGACAGTTGCTGATCTGTGTATCGTAAAGGCCTTCCTGTATTTTTCAAGGCTTCATTCATGGTTTTGGCGTACTCAAATGCGGTCATCATCCTCGGATACTCAGTAGGTTGCTGCATACCTGTAAACCCATTATAATTGAATGTTGGTTTGCCCGAACTTCCTCTTTTGGTGGTTATCAATAATACTCCATTCGCTGCCCTTGAACCATACACCGCAGTAGCTGATGCATCTTTTAGAATGGAAATAGCCTCAATTTCATTGGGATCAATTTGATCAAAATCTCGCACAATTCCATCAACAACTACGAGGGCAGTGTTATCACCAAATGTACTGGCACCACGAATGGAAAGCCTCGAACTCTGACCAGGTTGTCCATTCCCAGTTACGACAATAAGGCCTGGAAGCCGCCCAGCCAGAGCATTCGTAATATTTGTAGGGGCAGCTTCGATTAAACTCTTTTGGTTCAATGTAGCTACTGAACCAGTCATAGTTACTTTCTTCTGCTTGCCGTAGCCGATTGCCACGACTTCGTCAATTGCGGTAGTAACTTCAGCAAGTGTTACATTGATTGTTGTTTTGCTACCAACAGCAATTTCCTGAGATTTCATTCCTACAAACGAAAATTGCAAAGTCGAGTTTTCAGGAATATTCGAAAGTGAGTAATTACCATTATTATCAGTTACTACGCCTGTGGAAGTTCCTTTTACCACAATAGATACACCAGGGAGCGAAACTCCGGTCTGATCGGTTACTTTACCGGTAATCTTTTGGGCTTGTTGCTGAGCTGCCTCCACGGCTGAGGTAAGCTGATCTTTTCCGGAAAGAACGACTTGTTTATCTATTACTTCAAAAGCTATCCCCGTGCCATTGAGCACCTTATTCAGAATGTCTTCTACTTTGACCGATTGAAAATCAACGTTTACCTCCTTGTTGACATTAATCTTTGCGTCGTTATACAGAAATGTAAACTCACTTTGTTTCTCGATTTCACGAAAAACCTCTTTTAACGAGGCGTTTTTCATGCTGAGGCTGAGCAGTGTACTTTGGGAATATACACTTGCTGTTACTTGCATCAAAGTAACTAAAATTAGGAAGCTGGTTAGTTTCATAATTCTGATCAATTTTGACAGGAAATATCGCTCCCTATCAATGAATACTGATTTAATTTTCATATTTTTGTAAAATTGGGATTAGACCTATCCCTTACGGGGTTAATGTTTAATTTTTTTGTATTGCGAGTACAAATTTCCGGATAGGGGAGCATTGGAGTGCTCTCCTATTCTTTGGTTTAGTTAATGTTTCAATCCATAGGCAAACTAATTTTTAGGATAAATAAAAACTTTATCTTCTTCAATTTTGTAGCTCATTGGTGTCGTGATCTTAAGCCGTTTCAGCACTTCGCGTAAGCTTTCGGTCTTGATAGTCATTGTATAACGCTCAGAGTATTTCAGATCTTTGTCCAGAATGATCTTTATGTCATACCAACGCTCCAGCTTTTTTACTACATCGCTAAATAAAGTATTGTCAAATTTCAATCGGTTTTCTTTCCATGAGGTGTAGAGATCTGTATCTACCTGTTTGAGTAATACTTCTCCCGATTGTTTATCGAATACCATCCTTTGTCCGGGGCTTACTTCAACCGGATTTGGTTTGCCTGCGATATAAACTCCGATTTTTCCCTCTTCGAGTGTTGCTTCCGTTTGTTGCTCATCCGGATACGAACATACATTAAAACGGGTTCCGAATACTTTAACATCGGCATTCGGTGTTCTGACAATGAACGGCCTTTTTAGATCCTTTTTTACATCGAAGTAACCCTCACCCGAAAGGGAGACAAGCCGTATATCTCCATCAAATTCATTCGAATAGGTCAGTTGGCTTTCAGAATTCAGCCAGACAACTGTTCCGTCGGCAAGGATCACTTTCGCCTTTTCGCCACGCGGCGATTGTATAGTAACAAATTGATTGGTTGCTGATTTGATGTCTTTATGGAAAAACAATCCTATAAATAATGCAGCCACAAACATTGCTGCCACCGATGCCACTCTCCAGAGGACTAACTGATGGGTCTTTATGATGCTGAACTTATAGTTTTCAGCAGTACTGTTCATTGTTATTTTTTGATGCAATGAATTCCATCCCGCATCGGTATTGAAATGTCCTTCATTGAAAGCAACATTACTTAACTGCCAAACCTCATTGTATTGATCGAATAGTTTCCTGTTTTCATAAGATTCATTAATCCAGTTTGTTAACGAGATTAATTCATCCTTATCTAATCTTTTTTCGAGGAAACGGGCACACAACGCTGTATAATCCAACTTCTCTTCCATAATTCCTTTGTTAGTAGTATTACAGGTAAGCGGTTGTTTACCCCTACAAGCTGATCAAAAAATATTTTTATTTTTCAAAAAGTGGGATATGGGTGATGAATAAATTAATTGATTATGTGACAATTAAACGATCTGACAAGTAGCAGTGGATGCAAATTGATTTTTGAGTGCTGAGAACTGGACTCTGAACCCGTAACCTCAAGTGCTGTAAAACAAAATGGCCAGCATAATAGACATGTAATCAGATAGTTCTGTACGGAGTTTTTTTAATGAACGGTTGATTTGGGTTTCAACTGTCTTGATTGAGATATTAAGTTCTTGGGCAATTTCATGATGTTTCTTTCCATCGGCTCGGCTCATCAGGAATATCTTTTTACATTCCGGTGCCAGATCATTGATTATGGCCTCGATGCGTAAATTCAGCTCTTTGGCCATCAATGACTCATGAACATCAAACTCTTCGGATTTGGAGTAAACGGTTCTGATCATTTCGGAGTAACGGTTCTCGACTTTCAGATGAGCCAGCATATTCAGACTTTTGTTGTGGACAGCCTGAAATAGAAACGATTTTGCAGATCCGTCACTGCGAAGCATTGAGCGGTTTTCCCAGAGCTTTAAAAAAATATCCTGTACCACCTCTTCTGACGTTTGCGGGTCACGCAGAAACTTATTGGCAAAAGCACACAACCGCACAAAGAATCTTCGGTAGAGCAATTCAAATGCCTGCTCTTCACCCATCATGATTCTATGCTCAATTGTATCAATCATTGGTTATATTTCTGCCAATGATAGTCATAAATTTCTTCATTTACTAAAGGGAGGTTCTAAAAATTCGTTTTTTTAATATTCTTCAGTCAAATTCTTCTGACTAAACCGCAATTTGATCTTTCTGTATTTTATGCAATCTTCAGACTGTAATTGGAAGACCTAATTTATGGTCTTTTATGGACAAAAATTATCTGATTATTCCAATTTCCGTTCGCCTATATATTTGTTTTACAGCTTTTAAGCAGTTCTTCTGATCAATTGCTCGTATCTGAAAATATTGTATGTCAGATTGATTAACCCTAAGATACCTGTTGCCCTGGGTAGTCCGACAGACCAAATATACAATCCTCTCATGCTTTGTTCCATAAAACCGAAAACGTGCTCTACTCGAGCTCTTGTTTTTGATTTAATTCTATTATTTGCTTGTTGTTCAGTAGTTAATGGGTGGTTGCGGTATCCTTTTCCGCATACTTGATTGCTCATTTTGTGATCTATTATTGCCTGTTCCTGTTTGGCTCCAGTATAAGCACTGTCGGCATAAAGTGGTTGATTTTCTTCTTCTTCCGTAAGCAGCATATCCAGAACCTTTGAATCGTGAACGGAAGCATCTGAAACCATATAGGTGTCTATTAACTTGCTTTTCCCATCTATCTTGATGTGATTTTTATAACCATAATAGTCGTCTCCATTTTTCTATGTCCATCGTGCATCAATATCTTTATGACTTTTCTTGTGTGGCTTATCGTTTTTCAATAGCTAAATATAACATATTTATTTGATATACTGATATTTAAATTATAGAACCTCCCTTAATATTTTAACATCATGCCAAAAGCAGCCAACAACACAAAAGTAAGCGTTAAGCCTACGCCAATTACTACCGCTACGATATCCGTTTAGAGCGCGTAGTGTTCATTAACGCCATTAATATGTGACCATAACGGTTGTTGAATTCTACTCAAGGCTGGAAATCCCTACACCAACGTGGTTTATATTTCCCATCTATTCTATCGCATAACTGACCGTACTCCGAATCCACTCAAGGTATCTATACTTCTGATTTTTTGCACTGGCAGTATTCTTATATCCTAAGGATTTGGCTATTTCATCACAACTCATATTCTTGTAATAGAAGCATTCTAAAAGTTGTTTACAGGGATCGCCCAGCTTTTCAATCGCATCATTTACTTCATCATAAATATCAGATATGGGTTGAGGGTTAACAATTATAATATCGTTTTCATAATGACCGTATGAATAAGCCGGTATCATAGTACTGGATGATACCACAAAATCCGGGAAGGATCGAACCTTAAGAGTGAAAGTAAATGAATGTTACTGAAAATGATAATAAAACATAAATGTATTACCAAACTGGTTTCTCATTCTTTCTTTGGCCAATGCCATATTTTGCCGGTTATTTTTATATGCTGCCACATATTGATCGAAGCGTGAAAATGTTTCATTGCTTATTATTAAGCCTCCAAGGTCAGGTAATACCTTTTTCCCATTGTAATAAATCATGGCTGCCTCTTCCATGTGGCGTGGAATCCGCGAATACCCCAATGTTTTCAGGGTTTTAATCTGACTAACCACTCCTTCTACATCTTTTGAAAGCATCAGCCATGCAATTTTATATTCGAATGCCCTTTTATTATTGGGATTTGATTGAATTAAAAGCGGGATGTTATTTTGTGCGGAAGTAACCTGAATGAAAAAATCGCCCTGGGGCATATTTTTTCTTTTTTCTTTTAATTCAGGATTATTGTTGATTAAAGTAGTATCCTCAACCATTTTTTCATAATCAACTGCCCAGGCTTTGTAATACAACGTTTTTTTCAGAATACCAATGTATTTTTTTGCCATCAGGTAGTTACGATCAATGAGGTTAGTTTTTACCAGCATTTTCAGATTTTCGGGTCGTTCTCCATTTACGACCATATCTTCATAAGCCCATCGTTGAGCTTCATTTACCAAACCGATTGCATAATAAAAATAAGATCCGATACCCAGGTGTTCATTTCCCCAGGGTAAAATAAGGGAACCTACATTGAAATCCTGCCTGCCAAAAAATAACTTGTCGCAAAGCTGGTCTGTTTCAGAAAGCGCCACATTATAAAAATATTGTCCGATTAAATTTTCCGATGCATTCTTATCATTAAAATGAATGGCTTCATTCCATTTCTGCTCAAATACATATTTCTCAGTTTTTAACACCCTTGATGTTTGAAAGTTGTAAGATATGTAAAGCGAATAAACCGTTAACAGCAGAACAAGAACTGAAAAAGTATTAATAAACAGGGGTTTGCCTGTTTTACTTTTGCTTGTGAATTTCAACTTACTGACCAGTGGAATAAAAACGAAATATCCGGATAGAAGGTAAAACAAAATCCTGTACTTTGAATCATTAATCGCTGGAAGTGGAAAACTAAGTAACAGATTGTATGGTTGAAGGAATAACAGATTTTTAGAAATAAAAACAATTAAAGCTGATACCGGGATTAACAGGAAGGAATATAGGTATTTGTACTTTTTGTTTTCAAAGAATACAGAGTAAACAATATATGTACCGGCGAAAATCCAGGCAAAGGCCCCTGCCAGATAATAATAAAGCGGGAATAAAATAAGAACAACGAAGCCTGCATTTTTTTTACTGAGATAAATGGAAAATATAAAAAAAAGCAAAACAGACAGGTAACCAAGATTCACCTCCATGAAATGATAATAATGGGTTTGCATTAAAACCAGAAAACATGAAGGGATCAACGATAATAATAAACTCAGGGATGGGCTAAAATTCCGGTTTCTAAATAGTCTTGTAAATAAATAAAACAGGGTTGTGAAGACGGTAGCCAGTATTACAGAACCTGCAAATTCATTATTATAAAACTGGGTTAGAAATTTACCTGAAAGTACAATAATACCGCCTGGTTTAATAAAAAAATCATGGATATATTGGCCTGAATAAAGGAATAAGGATTGATTCTCCTGGAAGAATAAAATATAATTTCCAAACCAGAAAAAATATCCAAATACAGATATAAAAAATAGAAACAGTAATGAATAGTTATTAATGATTCCAGTGATTTTTGTTCTATTGGCCATATCTGTTTATTTTAATCAAATCATTCATGTATTGAATTTGGAATTTCAGGTTGATTATTCCAGGGAAGTTTGGCTTTTCCTGGTACCGCATTTTCATATTTCCCCGATTTTGCCTGAATAGTTGTGTATTTAGTTGCTGCCTCAAAATCACGGGGTTTCATCTTAATCTTTCCTTTGATAAATTCCGGAATATTATATGACAGAACCAGATTGTCATAGTAAGCAGGATCTTTCTGAGGTAAAACAAACGGTTTCCCGATCTGATCCCATGAATTGATGTAGGCAATAAATGGTCTTGTACTTCTCCCATCCATTCTTTTGGAGCTAAAAACCAACCACTTGCTATTTGATGACCATGAATGATAACTATCAGTTTCATTACTGTTCAGTTCCATTTTTTTTACTCTGCCGTTTTCGAGGTCAAGCATATACAAATCTGCTTCCTTGTGCCAGATAGGAAAAGTACCGTAATCGGCCATTGTGAATATCAAAAACTTACCATCCGGCGATATTCTTGGAAAAGACACGCTTTTCTGTATTTCATTTGCATTTACAACTATTTCTGTTTCTCCAAAAGTAACGTCAGTTTCTTTAAATGATTTCTTTACCAGATTGTAATGGATCTTTTTAATGTCGTTGATTTCCCAGTGTGAGACGGAATCTTTAAGATATGCCTCGCAGTAATAGAGGGTTTTTCCATCAGGCGACCAGGCAGGGAAAGTTTGTAAACTTTCAATGGTATCATTCTTTGGTACACCAATTATCTCATTTTTCTGAATGTCGTATAGTATCAGGGAAGAAGACTGGTCATAAACTTCAATGCTTTTTGAATAGTTAGCATAAAAACTTTGTCTTACCTGGTTGGATGAGAATGCAACAAACCTTCCTCCCGGATGCCAGTAAGGGTAAGTAGCTCCGCCGGTCATTTTATCGGTCTTTAAGTTTGTTTTTGTTATTTTGCCGTTATCAACAAAATAGGTACCTCCTTTTGAACCACGAATATGAACTAAAAACTTGTCGGGATTATTCTGATTGAATGAGTGGCAGTTGACACAGTTCTTGTCAATAATTTGATTTTCAATCACCGATTCCTTGTCAAAACTCTCTAGGGAGCGTTGTTCAATTTTGATATCCGACCAACTGTAATATCCCGGGGAAATTAAACGGTATGCCATATAAGGATCAATCGGGTCATTTGCCACTGTAAGTGAAATTGGCTCATATTTATTTAAACTATCCTTGCAGTAAGATAAAATCTGAATGGTGATTTTATCTCCTTTGGACGCTCCAATCAGCTTTTTCCACGATTTCTCAGGGAACTGAATTACGCCATCCTTGCTTCTCAGGGAAATCTGCGTATTGCTCAACGCCGATTTAAGGATTACCTGGTATTCATTACCTGGTTCTTTGATGATAAAATTCATGGGTGCGATATTGGGAGGAATGGTAACGTCAGAATAATCGGGTTCAATTTTTGGTTGATGATTTATTATCCGGATATTACCTTGTAGATCATTATTACAGCTTTCCAAAACAAACAGGCTGAAAATAAAACAATTAAAGGCAACTATACTTATTTTAATATTCATTGAAAATTATTTATTGAAATGCTTGTTGGCAAAGCCATTCTCCACCTATTTCGCAATTTTCCTTACCCTTACTGCAAAAGCTTCTGCCGGGTTTTTTACAATAATCTGGTCAACCTCTTCTTTTGTAAATCCTTCATGCATTATATACGGAATCAGCGTATTGAAAAGGGTCGTATAGGGTCGGAATTCTCCTCCCTGGGGTTTACCGGGCTGGTACCAACCAGCGTCGTGAGAGAGCAATACATGGTTGAGTTGACGCGTTGATTTCATGAATTGCAATAATTTTTCATACCAACTAATGGCGACCATATTATCGTGAATCCCATCGAAAGCAACCCAGCAACCCATTTGAGAGATCGCCAGGGTGTTTTCCTTTGTGGTTTCTACATTGGCATGTGCCCAGATAAATGCGGAAGGATCGACACCATACTGTTTTAGAATTTGCAATTGAGTCAAAGCCGCCGAGGCGAGTCCGGTATGCGACATAATGGTAAGTCCTGTTTCCAGGTGGATGAGACACGCTGCGGCAACCAGTTTTTTGTCAACTTCTGTCAATTCGAAATCGTTAATCCCAATTTTAATAAAACCAGGTTTGATACCTGTGTTCCCAATGCCGTTTTTTGCTTCCTCAATCCAGATAGCAGCAATCTCTTCGGCACTCATATCGTTGATTTCGTGTGGCGGGTGTTTGTATTTGTCTGCCGCATACCATCCTGTATTTGTGAGAATTTTAATCCCTGTTTTCCGTGATAGCTCTGCAAGCAATTGTGAATCTTTGCCCATAAACTCCGGTGTGCAATCGACAAAAGTTGCAACTTTGAACGGCTTTAACTCTTCAAAATAGGGTAAAACCTTCATGATTACAGAATCTTTATTGTAATGGTTCGCACTTAATGAATCAATCATCGCAAAATCGACCAGAACATGTTCATGCGTTAGAGTAATACCCATTTCCGATACAGGTATTTCTCCAGTAACAGTAATAATCTTTAATTCAGGCTTATGACACGATATGGCTGATAATAAAGGAATAAAAAGTAGTATACAAATAGCCGTTTTAAATTGGGAAGGAGTCATTAGGGTTAACTTTAAATTTACAGGGCTAAGATAAAAAAGTTTATTTAGCAGGGCTAAAGAAATTTTAAACCGGAGGCATTTAATAGGTCGTGATTAAAATATTTGCAGAACTGGTGGCTATTTAGTCGGTCGTGATAAAGGGAACAATCAGTCTCTAACGATCTGGATATTAACAATTAGATGTTGATAAATTGTTGATTTTATGCATTTAAAATTGCAGGGTTTTTACTAAATTGCAGTAAAATCTTGCAGAAATGATCGGAAAAATTGATAAGAATCCACAATTGGAAATGTTCAAAGTCCCGCTCAAACATTTCATCAAAGAAAATCATGAACTGGTATTGCTGTCAAAGAAGATCAACTGGGAACAGTTGGAATTCGATTTAGGAATCTATTATTGTGAAGATAATGGCAGGCCTGGTATTCCTTCCGGACCATCGCGGGGATAGTACTTTTAAGGCGGATATTCGATGAAAGCGATGAAAGCATTCTGGACAGATGGGTCGAAAATCCCTATTGGCAATACTTTTGCGGGGAAGTTTACTTCCAGCATGAACCGCCCTTTGACCGGACAGAATTGATCAAGTTCCGTAAACGAATAGGTGAAAAAGGTTCAGAGCAACTGCTTAAAATATCGGTTCAATTGTTTCCCAGAAAAGAAGTACAAGAAGATGAGGTCCTGCTTGACACAACTGTGCAGGAGAAGAATATCACCTTCCCGACCGATGTGAAATTGCAGAAGAAGATCATTGAGAAATGCAGGAAAATAGCTGACAAAGAGGGGATAGAACTGAGACAGACCTACAAGCGTGAGTTAAAACAATTGATGATAGACCAGCGTTTTCACAGTCATCCAAGGCGTAAAAAGAAAGCCAGGGCAGCTGCACGAAGGATAAAAGTTATCACCGGCAGGATTGTCAGGGATATTGACAGGAAGATGGATAGCGACATAAAAGAAAAGTACGAAGCACTGTTCTCTATTTTTAAGAAAGTATTGACACAGCAGAAAAACAGCGGTAATAAAATTTACAGCATACACCAGCCACATGTGAAGTGCATTGCCAAAGGGAAAGAGGCAAAGAAATATGAATTTGGGAACAAAAGTTCGATTGTAAAAACGAAGAAATCCGGGATCATCGTTGGGGCGATGGCATTTATAGAAAATGTTTATGACGGAGACACCCTGTTGCCACAGTTGGAGCAAACAGAAAGGATTACCGGTCATAAACCAAAAATAGGGATTGTGGACAGAGGATACCGGGGGAGGAAAGTCATAAACGGGGTTAAGATTATTATCCCGGCAAAACTACCTGCATCTGCCAACAACTATCAAAAACAGAAGATGCGGAAAAGGTTTAGAGCCAGGGCTGGTATTGAGCCCATTATAGGTCATCTTAAACAAGACCATCGAATGAGCAGGAATTACCTGTTAGATGAACAAGGTGATTTGGTTAATACCCTGCTGGCAGCGGCGGGATTCAATCTAAGAAAAATGCTTCAGCGATTAAAAGCTGAAGCACTGAATATTTTTGCCGAATTTATCTGGCGAATTTTTGCCCCAATTTGGAATCCAAAATATGTGTTTCGAAATTTATGGGGTTTTTCACGTTCGACTATTTATGATTTATAAGAAGGTGTATAAAATTTGTTGATTTTGCATAACCTCCTCCTGAACATGATGTCCCGATAAAAGGAGTCGAGTTGCCAGCATCTATTTCGCAATCTTCCGTACCCTTACAGCAAAAGCCTCTGCCGGGTTTTTTACAATCATTTGATCAAGCTCTTCCCGCGTAAATCCTTCACTCAGTAATAGAAGCGAGAACGAACTGAAAAGATCGGCATAAGGGCGAAATACACCTCCATTAGGCTTTCCGGGTTGGTACCAACCAGCGTCGTGAGAAAGCAATACATGGTTGAGTTGACGCGTTGATTTTAAATTTTGTAATAATCTGTCAATGCTGATTTGATATTCCATATCATTTTGAATACCATCGAGAGCGACCCATGCGCCCATTAGTGCGATTGCAAGGATTTTTTTGCTTTTGGGTTCTTCCATGGCGTGTGACCATATAAATACTGAAGGATCGATGCCATACTTTTTAAGAATTATAAGTTGATCCATCGCAGCTTGAGCAGTACCGGTAAACGACATAATCGTAAGTCCTGTCTCTAAAATGGGTAAGACACGCTGCTGCAACCATTTTTTTGTCGGTTTCGGACAATTGGATTTTATTAAGCCCTATTTTTATTAAGCCCGGTTTGATTCCTGTATTTCCAATACCGTTTTTTGCCTCATCGATCCAGACAACAGCGATCTCTTCTGCGCTAATATCTTTGATTCCCTTTGGCAGATGTCTATCATCGACAGAAGCATACCAGCCCGTATTTGTAAGAATATTAATTCCTGTTTTGCGCGATAATTCGGCCAGTAATTGCGGATCGCGGCCCATAAATTCAGATGTTCCATCCACAAAAGTTTTGACCTTGTATTGCTTAAGCTCTTCGAAATAGGGTAATACCTTCGCGATTACAGAATCTTTGTTATAATGTTTCATGCCGACGGAATCAATCGGTGCAAGATCAACCAGCACATGTTCGTTTGGAAGCGTCACCCCCATCCTGGAAACAGGTATCTCGATGGTAACCGTCATTATCTTTAAATCGTTATGCCGGCTTGACGTTGTCGATAATAAGGCAAACAGGAGTAGTATTCCAATCACGGTGTTAAAAAGAGAAGGTTTCATTGGTGTTTGTATCTTTTTTTCGAAGATAATAAGATTATTGAGTAGGCTAAAAAGTTTTAAATCGGAATTATTTAAATTGTATTACAGAAATTAAGGATTATTTATAAAATAGTACAAGTTCATAGTGTAACTTCTCCTTTCTAGTATCATTAAGGCAATAAATTAAAGGTTTTTTAAAACCTCAACTATTTTCAATGTTGAGTCTACTCCGACAACCCTATTTTTCTCAACTGATGGAGAATCGGGTATTTTCGGAACTTGACCGGTTGTTTGGCAATATTGCCGTTAAAAATGCTTTGACCGCCAAATAGGATTCAGAAAATATTGATTTGATCGCATATTTTGCAAAAAACAACTTTCTTTGACATAATTGTTTTATGTATTTCAGTATCCGGATAAAATTCACCCACAAACAGCGGATGTTGGCCTACATTTGATGCCTGACCTCACCACGATATCTACTTTTGGTGTTTGGATAATGATAGCCTAACTGAAAAATGGTGGCTTCAACATTGTTGCGGAACTGTAAAATTTCAATAGGTGTTTCTGCTATCTGCTTGCGAATCAGGTAACCATCAATATCTTTTTGAGTGAAGTATCGGTAAGCTTTTTCTGTTTTGATGCGCCATTTAACAGTGCCGTCTTTGCTGGTAATCTCATTTGAACCAATAATTTCATTGGCAATTGTTTCAAAAACAGAAAGTTCCCCATTTTCGGAGAAGTTGAACTGGTACCTGCTTTTCGCCCCTTGTATGGCGTGAAGGTACAGATCGATCTCATTGTCTTTGCAATATTGCTGGTTATCAGGACTATGATATGCCCCGTCAGCGTGTGCGGCTTCTATTTTATCAGAGAATACTTCCTGTGCTTTTTCGATGCCATCTTGAAGAAAATCAACATCAGAAGTACTTGCTTTCCTCACATCAACATGGCCGATCAGGTTTAGTGACTTGTGTTCATCACAACTCTCGGTTAAATTGATGCTGTAACCTTTCACCTTTTGGTCATCCTTATTCCGGTAGTGACAGTCTGTATCATACGGTGACTGTACCGATTTGGCTGATATCTCTTCTTTTTCACGGGCAACGACCACTTTCTTTTCATCGACCCTGTACTGCTCATTGAAAACCCGTTGGAGGATTTGATAATAAACACTTGTTGAGGATGAAAACAGAGGCAATATCTTGTATATCAATTCACCGAGTTCCTGCAAGCGGCTTTTGACCTCTTCACTCGAGCAGATGTAAACAACTTTATTGCCCTCTAATTTAAGCAGCTCGTCTAACCGGTCTTCTGTTGCTTTGTCGAGTTGGCCAGCTTGTTTGACCTGGTTGTAAAACAAACGCAGTGTTTCGTGTATCAATTCGTAACGGCTAAGCCACGCGATATTGCTTCCCAACAATTTACTGTCCATGCGGATACGCTTTCCACTAACTTCGAATTCGGCACATTGATCTTTGGTGATTTGTGCAAAAGCAGTTTCGAAAAGGTTTTCGTTTTCTTCCTTTGCATATTCCGGAATGCGTTTGCGGAATAAATAATAGGTTGATTCAGTGGGAACTGGATCGTCAGCGTTATGTAAGCCAATGGCACTGCGCACCAACAGGTTAAAACGGCAGTTCTCAAAAATCTTTTGGTCACTTAAGCCTTCGGCCTCTTTCAGTACCATCATTGCAACCAGTACATGAACAGGCGCATTGGGTGTACCTTTGTCCTGACAATATAAAGGTCGAAAAATATTTTCATCAATGCGCATCGTAACCTGTTTGCGAAACTGGTTATGCCAGGCCTGTTCATCTTCGTACATTTTTAGCGAATTGCCTGAAAACAAAGATTTGGGCGATGTGAAAATGTTAAGTTGACCTGATTTTGATGATTTCTTAAACATTTGTTGCTCTTTTTATTATGAAAGCAAGATACATAAAACAATTTAAATACACAATTAAATAACTGATTATTAATTAATTAAAAACAAATACCACTTTTCGGAGTGGACTCATATTTAATAAATTATAAAAGATATTAATAATAGTGTTGTATTTGATTTAATTTATTTTTAACATTGCATTACTAAACACACAAAAAAGTTTACAGTTTTTAATTTAGTCGGTTTTCTTTTGATCCTTTATCGTTTTCCGGAGTTAATAGCATTGGTTTGCACGAAAATAGTATTATAAAAAATGCATGGGATGTTAGTAATTTAAGAGCTTTCCTAACAACCAAATATTAACCAGCTCATATTCTGATATTCAAATACGCGTTCTTATCTATTTTATTTACTAATCTTAAAGTGTATGTATTTATGAAACAAAAAAATCTGATTTTTCTGCCTAAAGGTAATTGGACCAGGATGTTAAGTTCTCTGGTACTTCTTATGGTATTGATGACCGGAATTGCCTTTGCGCAAAAGAAGGCAATTACTGGTACGGTTACAGACCAAACAGGTTCTCCCATTCCCGGAGTAACAGTTATTGTGAAAGGTACTTCGATTGGTGTGGTTACCGATTTTGATGGAAAGTACACACTTTCTGTACCTGCCGATGCCAAGGTTTTGAATTTTTCATTCGTTGGTATGGTGCCCCAGGACATTGAAATTGCCGGAAAAACTACAATCAATGTAATAATGAAGGCCGATGTTATTGGGATTGAAGAAGTTGTGGCAATTGGATACGCCACCAAGAGAGCTGGTGAAGTAACAGGCGCGGTTTCCACTGTACGATCTGGTGAAATTCAGAAAATGCAGATTAAAACCGTTTCAGAAGCATTAAGAGGCGTAGCAGGGGTAACGGTTCTGGAATCAAATACACCTGGTGAAGGCGCAACAATTCGTGTTCGTGGTCTTGGAACAATCAATAATAATGACCCGTTATGGGTTGTTGATGGTGTTCCTGGCGCAACTGTCAATCCAAATAATATTGAATCCATTTCTATTTTGAAAGATGCTGCTGCTCAGGCAATTTATGGTGCCCGGGCTGCCAATGGCGTTGTTCTTGTTACTACAAAAACTGGTAAAAAGAATCAAAAGGCCCAGTTTAATATTAACGTTAAATCTGGTATTAGCCAGAATTCAAATCATTACCGTCTGCTTAATACACAGGAATATGGTGAAATGCTTTGGTTAGAAGCCAAAAACACTACAGGCGCTACATCGATAAGCAATAAAATTTATGGTACCGGAACAGCCCCTAAATTATATGATTATGTATATCCAAACATGGGCGTAGATGGTAGTGTTGATGAAAGTAAGTACGATTATATGATGGTAGGTGAAGATGGTACTGATACCAATCTAATTACCAAAATGAATAAAGTTGGTACTGACTGGTTAAGGGAAGCTGAACGCAATGCAAAATACACGGATGTTTCAGTTGACCTTAGCGGTGGTAGTGACAATACAATGTATTCATTCCAGGCTGGTTATCTTGACCAGGAAGGTATTTTGAAGTGGACAGGTTACAAGAGGTACAATCTTCAATCGAACATAACCTCCAATGTGACTGACTGGTTGGAAGTTGGTGAAAGATTAGGTGGAACATATTCGGAAGATTTAGGATACCAGTCAAATAATAATGAAGGTTCTGCAGTTTCATGGGCTTACCGTATGCCGCCAATGATCCCTGTTAAAGACATCGCCGGGAACTATGCAGGTACCCGGAATATCATGGGCAATGCACAAAATCCAATCTTCCTTCTTGATAAAAACCAGAATGATATCGCCAGACAATTTAATGCTTCAGGCAATGTTTATGCCAAAGTTAAAATCCTTCAGGGATTATCAGCAAAAACACTTTTAGGCGCTAACTACTATTCTTATCATAATAAAGATATCAATTATGTTGAAAAAGCCCATGCTGAAAGAGGTACTGACGACTACCTGTATGAAACCGGTAATTTTTCGAGCCAATGGAACTGGACTAACACACTTGAATATAATAAAACTGTTGGTTTACATGCTTTTACCGTCATGCTTGGAACAGAGGCTGTTAACTACAGGTATAACCAGTTGTATGCCACAAGGTACGATTATTTCCTGAAGACCCCGAATTATATCCAGCTTTCAACTGGTTTGCAAGGCCAGTCAAATAGCGGTTATTTAACCCAGTGGAGTTTGTTTTCTGAATTTGGACGTATAAACTATTCTTATGCTGACAAGTACCTGGTAGAAGGTGTCGTACGTCGTGATGGTTCTTCAAGGTTTGCAAAGAATTACAGATATGGTATCTTTCCTGCCTTCTCATTGGGTTGGAGGATTACAAATGAACCATTTATGGCCGGAACAAAGAATTGGCTCGATGTAATGAAACTCCGCGGTGGCTGGGGTACAACAGGTAACGACCAGGTTGGTGGTAATTATAATAGTTATACCCAGTTTGGTTTGAGTACTGGTGATTCATTTTATGGACTGAATGGTCAGAATGGTTCACAAGGTTCAACAGGTTTCTATCAGACTACATTTGGTAATGAAAATGTAAAGTGGGAAACAACACGTACAACCAATGTTGGTTTAGATGCAACCGTATTTAAAAACCTGGATGTTACTTTAGATGTATGGCAACGCAGAACAACCAATATGCTTTATGCAAAATCTATCCCTCAGGTATTGGGACTAGCAACAGCTCCTTCAGTAAATGTTGGTGAAATGTTGAACAAAGGGTTTGATATTGCCCTTGGATACAGAGGCAGCGCTTTAAGCAATGAATTGAAGTTTAATGTTAATCTTGATGTATCTCATTACAAAAACGAAATTGTAAAACTGGCAGGTATCTCAGGTGAAATTCTTCAGGGATCGGCCTTGCGGGAGCAGATTTATACAAGAAGCCAGCAAGGACATGCTTTTCCTGAATTTTTCGGATATGTTGTTGAAGGTATTTTCCAGAACGCAGCAGAAGCTGCAGCATGGCCAACAGCTTTTGGCGCTACTGGTACCTATAATAAACCAGGTCATTATAAATATAAAGACTTAAATGGGGACAAAGTTATCAACGACCTTGACCGTACTTATATTGGTTCTCCACATCCTGATTTTACTGCCGGTTTAAATTTAAGCGTTTCCTATAAGGGATTTGATTTATACGCTTTGTTCTACACCAGCTATGGCAACCAAATGGTTAATTATGTCAGAAGGTTTACTGATTTTGTTCAGTTTCCCGGTGGCAGAAGCTATGACAGGTTGTACAATTCATGGGGTAGCCCGTATTTAAAAGACAATGCCAAAGCAAAACTTCCAATGGCTGAATCAGATGATACCCAAAGCCAAGTTGTTTCAACTGCATTTATTGAAGATGCATCTTATCTGCGTTTAAAGAACCTGAAAGTTGGCTATGACCTTAACCGGATTTTGAAAACTAAATTAAGGAGCTTACAGGTTTTCGGTCAGGTATCCAATCTGTTTACTATTACCAAGTATTCTGGTTTGGATCCTGAAGTTAATGCTGGTGGCGCTGATATGGGTGTTGACCAGGGTGCATGGCCTACTCCAAGACAGTTTCTGTTTGGCGTTAACATTGGTATTTAATGTTTAATTAGCAAATTATTAAAAATTATTAAAAAATAATTAACTATGAAAAATAGATTTAATTTATTACTGATAACGTTTCTTACATGTTGTCTGTTATTTGAATATTCCTGCACGGAAGCGTATCTTACAAAAGAACCTCCAGGAGTTGCGGCAGGGACTGCAATTGAATCCAAAGCAGGGGTGGAAGCTCTCCTTGTTGGAGCTTACAGTACTTTACAGGGTGTTGGCAGATTCGGTGGCGATCCTGCTACTGACTGGACTTATGGTAGCGGCGCTTCTGATGAGGCATATAAAGGTTCTTCTGCAGGCGACCAAACCAATTATAATGCTGTTGAAAGATTTGAATGTTTACCTTCAAATGTTTACATGGCTGAACGTTGGAGCGATTGTTACAACGGCGTTGCCCGTTCTAACCAGGTTTTAAATTTTCTGAAAACTACCCAGGCTGGTGCTAATAAAATTGATGATGCCCGTGCAAAACAAATTGAAGCTGAAGCTAAATTCTTAAGGGCCTGGTTCCATTTTAAAGCAAACAAGGTTTTCAGAAATATACCTTATGTAAAAACTGAAGACGAATTAGGCAAACCGGCTGTAGAAATTCCAAATACTGACGCAGGCTGGGCTGATATGGAAACTGACATCCAATTTGCCATTGACAATTTGCCTGAGACTTTTGCATCAGAACCAGGAAGGGCAACTAAATATTCGGCTATGGCGCTTAAGGCATATGTCCTTATGAATCAGAATAAATATGCTGCTGCCAAAACATTGCTTGATGCTATAATCAGCAGTGGAAAATTCAGCCTTGTTTCAAATTATTACGATAATTACAACGAAACAACTGAAAATAACAAGGAATCCATCTTCGAAATTCAGGCTCAAACCAGTAGCGTTAACCAAAGTGCAATGGTGCTGGCTGGACCGACTATGCACCAGGCTGGTCCTGCTGCTATTGGTTGGGGTTTCTTTCAGCCTTCACAGGTACTTTTCGAGTCCTTCCAGACTACTGCTGATGGTTTACCAGTTTTGGATATTGCACAGCGCGAAGCTATCAAGAATGATATGGATGTTTTATCTGCAGCTCAATTCGTCCCGACAGATCATTTGATGGATCCACGTGTTGACTGGACTATTTCCCGCCGTGGCATTGATTACTTAGGTTGGGGTATTTGTGCCGGCCAATCATGGATACGCGAACAAGCAAATGGTGGTCCTTATATGACTAAAAAATATATGCACCTATTTGCTAACAGAGCTTTACAGACTAATGGTAGCGGTTTCGACAACAACCGTAATTTCAGGGCTATCCGTTTGGCTCATGTTTTACTCTGGAGAGCTGAATGTGCTATTCAGGATAACGATCTTGATATGGCAAGAACACTGATCAACCAGATTCGTAACCGGGCAAAAGGAAGTCAGGTTGTTATGGGTCTTTGTACAACTTATAAGTTTGATGGATCTCCAGTTGTAGTAGATTATACAAAACCTGCAGCAAATTATAAAGTTGAGCCATATACTGCATTCGCCAGTAAAGAGGAAGCTACAAAAGCTGTGCAAATGGAATGGACGCTTGAATTTGCCACTGAAGGTCAACGTTTCTTTAACTTACGCCGTTGGGGTAATATTAAAGATGTTATGAATGATTATATTTCACGTGATACCAAATTCAGGTCTTTCCTTACTGGTGCACAATTTGTTTCACCAAAGAATGAATACTGGCCGGTTCCGCAGGTTCAGCTTGATATTCAGCCATCATTGTCACAAGATCCAAATTATAAATAGTTTTTGGATTAAATTTATATCTTTAAGGAGAGGCTGCATTTAAAGCCTCTCCTTTTTTAGTGCGCCGTGCATGGCGAATAACTTGACGGTGCAAGTCCGTTATGGGGTATGTAGTATAGCCAACCATTAACCAAGAGCAAGGGTGTCCATCGCGACGTGGAATCTGAAGAGCCTGCCCCGCATGACGGGGAAGCTGGCGGTATCCTGAAGCGTCTTGATAGGCCCAGGTATATACATTATCAGACATATCCGATGGGACAGTCCCGCAAAACAGGAACAATGTCCTATAGCTACACGGACATCGGAATGTAAATGATGCGTATATATGGAATAAAGGTTATTCTACTTACCGCGGGAGATCTAACATACGTGTCGAAAAGAAGTATGAGACACAGTTGAAATCCCGCACATGCTAGATGAGAAGTCAGCCGGTGGAGATGTTTTTTGTGTCTTTCCGGAGTTGCTCCAACTAAAGTATTCTGCAAATGGAATAAAGGTAGGTTTCGATCGAACAGGTCAAATCAAGTTCATTTCTATTTGCCTTTTCAATCAAAATTACCAATGCATCCTGGAAAATATCATTTGCGCTATCAATATTCCCGGAATTCTTTGTAATCAGCCGAACAGTCTTAGGAAACTCATATTCATACAAGTCATTGAAAACTTGTTGGTTCTTTGAAAGGATGCCATTGATGATTTTTTCATTTTTTTCCTCTGTCAATTTTAACCAATGTCCATATTCAGATTTACTTACAGAAAACATGACACTATTCTCTGTTAATTCTAAAGTTCTAGCTAATTTCTTCTTTTCTTCCTCCTTTACCTTCTTTTGTAAATAGTCAAATGATTTTTTACAGATTGTTTCCAACCGGAACCGCTGTTCTTTTCTGAAAACAAGGTAGGTTGACTTTAAAATATCAGTAAGAGTCCGGCTCCCATCCTGTTTTTTTCCATACAGCCACAAGCTGAATTCGTTATCAGCAATGTTCCATTGATCATTTTCTGAATTCATGGTCAGGAGATTTGGTGTTATTCAAAAATACTTAAAAAAATCCTAAAAATAAGGGTGACAAATCATTCTTTTCGACATTAAGATAAAAGCATTTAAAATAAATACCATGAAAAGTACAATTCATTAGGTTCTTATTATCGATCAAAGCGGTTCTATGGCTCAGTTAAAACGTGAGGTCATATCCAGTTTTAACGAGCAGGTTGAACTGATCTTTAAGCTTGTGAAAAAAGAGCAGGATTCTGTGATCAAACTTACACTGTGTGCCTTTAATGATGCGGTCGATTTTAAATTTGTTGCCCAGAATGTTGATCATGTTAAGAAATTAACTCAACGGGATTATCAACCGGATTCGTGTACTGCATTGTATGATGCTGTTGGAGCCTCCTTCGTTAAAATCACGGAATTGGTTAAACCAGGTGACCAGGCATTTTTTGTCATTTTTACTGATGGTCTTGAAAATGCCTCAAAGTTTTAGTCAGCGGATGATATTAGTTACAAGATCAATGCTGCCGAAAAAGTCGGATGGTCGGTAAAGTTCTTCTACCGTTATAAAGATCGTTTATTCTACAAAAGCCGGTTAAATATTTTCGATAAGTGCATGTTTAGCGTAACTCCAGATCAAGAAGGATTCACTATGATGGAAAATCAAATCATGTACAGTTTAATAGAAATGGTGTGTAAACAAAAGAACTGAATCCATGAAAGAGGTATTCACACCGCAATCACAAAAATATGCCATGCTGTGCAAAACAAGCGATTTGAAGGAGGTCATGAAATTTTTAAATAGGGCAGTACCGAAAACCGCAATCGGGAAACTTTACGCTTGTGAGATCACGATCAAAACGAACGAGGTTCTTTTTGTTGCAATCGGCGTAGCAAGGGTACTGTATTGTAAGACTTCCGGACCAGTGAAAATAAGTATCCCGTTCTTGATATTATTGTCATTTAAAATTTATTATTTACTTGTTTGCAAAACGATCTTGATGGTATTATTGAGTTTAATAATACCATCAAGCGGAGGATATTAGTCAGCTTTGAAGAAATTCTCAGAGTCGAGCATTACCATGTTACTCATAACGCGGTACCGTTTAAGTGCAACTCCAAAAACTCAAACTTAATAAAGTCTCGACATGGAGAAACAAATTATTATTTAGTCAAATATATCTTCAAATGTAATGAATTCAGACTATAGTCCGTGGTCACAACATGTAAAATATTTCAATTTCGCTCTGATTAAAGTCTGAACAATGGTTATTGAAATATTCGGCAAAGTTTTACGCGAAATGAGGGATGAAAATCAGATCTCTCAGGAAAAGCTTGCGGAGTATTGCGACCTTGATCGAACTTACATCTCACTACTTGAACGTGGACTACGTCAACCGACAATTACAACAATCTTTAAATTGGCAAAGGCTTTAAATATTTCACCATCAACATTGATTGAAAAAGTTGAACATCAAATAGAAACCCCTCCAGTTTATTAGTCGGATGTGCATAATCAATTTCACTGCTGATTACAGGTTTAATTTTAATTGTTCGTTAAATGATTTATCAAGTCCCGGTTCCTTTAATTTACCTTTGGTTATTTCACCCTGAGTTGTTCTGATCAGCTGATTCATATTATTAAATTCGAGTTCCTCTGTTGTGTATTGTTCCGGTAAACGAAGAATATCGTTGGCTGAAAAATTAATTGGCAGGTTAATACTTCGCAGAATGGTATCATCCTCAAAGAAGCATGTACTCGCCGTTATCTTAAGGTTCCCAATCATCATTGCTCCGTCTTCAATTGCTATTTCGGTACTGAATGTCATGATGTTTTTTACGATGTCGTAGAAATACAAGATTGGTAGGTGCAACTATAACTCTTTTAAAGACAATACTATGGAAGTTTATTTTAAAATGTGTTTTGTCATAGCTACTGGAATTATTGGATTTTCATACAAATACTACGCATTACCAAAAGGCTGGCCTATAGGCACAATGTGGTTAAATGATTTTGGGATGCCAAACAAGCATGGATTTTTTATGACTGTTTTAGGATTTGGTTTATCATTTTTTCTTATGAAGTGGTATTTTGTTTTTGCAGTATTGGCAGTTGCTTATTTTTTGCTTTTATAATCATGAATATTTTAAAAACTTACACTCAATATCTGTGGTTCTTGATGTACCTACCTGCTATGTTATTTTTATTTAATCCCATTTACAAATATTTTTTTAAATGAAGCAATTTCAATGAGAAAATTAATTTCATATTTAAAAAACGCGATAGTTGTAGTATTGGTACTTTTGCAATATGGGTATTTGCAGGTGATATAATTGAGGTTATGCCAAAAAACGCAGAGGTAATGGTTGATGACAGTTTAAAAATATACTACTCTCCGATGTATTTTTACGACTACAGGACTAAAGGATGGGAGAAACTTAGGCTAACAACCTACGCAGATATAAAAATTAAAGGATATGAAGCTGATGAAAAATGCCGGAAGCTTGGGTACTTTATGAATGAACTTGGATCTCCTGTATGGGGGTGGCTCGATTCGAAAGGCATAATGAAGCAAAAACATAGGTGGAATTCTGACGGTTCATGGAATTGGTAAAAGTAAAACACTAAATTATAATTTAAACCAGACAGTATGAATACTAACTTCGATCCGACTGTTTTAAAATCAAAAACTTACATTTAAAATCGAGAAAATGAAAAAGAACAGCAGAATTTTGATTTGCCTTTTGATGACAATGGGTGTATTTTTAATGGTTGCCAACAGGTGTACTAAAGTGGATGACAACAATCCGGCAACAGGTGGAACATTAACAGATATTGACGGTAATGTTTATAAAACTGTAACAATCGGCACACAGGTTTGGATGACCGAAAACTTGAAAACAACAAAGTATCGCAATGGCGATCCCATATCGAACGTGACTAACTTCCCGTCATGGTCGGGATTAACTACGGGAGCTTATTGTTGGTATCTTAATGCGACTCGAACGCGAATCTAAAGTTTAGGAAACTTCCATTTCTAAGCCTTTAAAGCATTAATGGTGAATGTTTTATAAAATATTATTTTTATTTTCGTGGAACTATTGACTAACAACGGAAGAAAAAGCAATTTTTTAGATCAGTTCTGAAGGGCCTTTTCACGTTGTTTTTGTTCCGATTTTATCACAAACATACTCCCTTTTCCTAAAAGAAGCCAATCGGATAGAAAGACCAAATTCTTTGATCAGTGGCAGCATCCACGCCATTTGAAACCATCCACGGCTTATCTCTTTTTTCTGAGCATAGAAGTGGCGTCTGTCAATACTGGCTAAGGTGCAATAAGTTTGTATGCCCCTAATCTTTTTGTGTAAAATTAGCACGGATACAGCTTCATAAAATCTATTCATTATCTCAATTGTCTCTTTTGTGTACTCTCTTTTTGCAGGCATAGTATTATTTTTTTAAGTAACCTTTGTTCATCATCCAATCAAGCCAATCATCGGATCCCGTTTGATAGGGGTTTTTGTCCTCTTTTTCTATTTCGACCAACATTTTTTCAAGCGAAAACCATTCTTTCTCAAATTCTGAATTGTACCATATTGAGTTGACAACTTTTGTCATGACCCCATCTACCATTTCATTCTTGTAATCAATCCCCCAAAACTCATCCAGTGTAATGCTTTCCGGTAATTGGTCAATTTCTTTCTGAATTCGACTTTGAGGGAATTCGGGGCAAACGGTGAGATGCATTCTTGCTATTTCAATTTGAACATCGTTCAGGATCTTCGCCTTATCGATTATCCAGGTATCCGGTTCTTCCAGGTGCCCGTATTGGTACCACATCTTTATACCTGGAGAATTAAGTCCCAGTGAAATATATTTAAACTGATCGCAGCCCCAGTCGGAATTGCATTTCTCAAAGTCAACTGGATCATCGTGGTTGTGATAGCATTGCCTGATATCCTGCAATGCGTAAAACAGCCTTCTATATTCCTTGTTGACCTTACACAACCTATCCTTATAATAGATCTCAAAACTGCTCCATTTGTCTATTATATTGAGAAGGGCATTAATCCACTCCCAGAGATTAAACACTTCCTGCACCGATAGCTTAATCTGGATAAAATCCCCTTCAACAATCCCGCTCAATTTAGCAGCAAGCTTCAGAGCTTCTGGCAGGTTCTTGGAGCTTGTCTTTGTGCTGAATATTATTTTGAGGATCTTTTCCATATCGATTTAATTTTTATCTGGTTCTTTGCCAAAGTATTTTTTGTTTTTCTTATACCAGTCTTGTTTTGAGCAGACCTCTTTGTTAGCCTTTACGAATGACAATAGAGAGGGGGGTACACTGTCAACCCCTTTCACATTGCTTAGAAAACTTTTCTCTGTGCCATTCAGTATTGATCTTTGATATCTGCCAAATTCTTCCATCCCCATTGTGATTGAAATAGTGTGACACTTACCGCCATTGTGCCAGCCAGACCATTTGAAGTCTTTCGGATATTTGCCCGCGCCATTCTTGCAAATCTCACACGCTCTATAAAGGCCGTTAGAGCGCTTTATTTCAATTCCTAAAACAAATTCTAAAGAGGCCATAATTAATTATTTTGGGTTATATACAAAACACACACGGTGTATTTCAATAATATCACTCACATAAATTTTTCTGCGGCTTTTACCAATTGATCAGAATACGAATAAATATCGTCAATTGATTTTATTTTATGCTTAATCTCCTTCTTGTTATCATCCAGAAAGGCAATTGATTTATTTGTTTCAGAGTTTAAGTACAGCCTGCACACAGGTTTAGTATTCTTATTATCGATCAGGATTGAAAAATAAGTTTGTGCATCTCTATACGAAATTCTTTCAATCGGAACAATTGACCTTAAAATTGATTTTATAATAAAAAAGCTTTCAATTTCTTCGGGGGTAGTTACAATCTTGCTGGCCTTTTCTTCTTCTTCAACCAGCATGTTTTCTTCAGGAGTTTTTGTGACTTCGGTATTCTCAGCTTTTAAAGCAGTTTTTAATCTGTCCGAAAAGATATCACTAATATGGTTAGATATTGACCTACGAACTAAACCGGTGAATTGCTCAAGTAATTTAGGGGTAATAATACCCTCGTATACCTGTTTGGCCAGCAGTTTTACAAGCTCTGGGCTTGGGTTTGCGAACTCTTTTATCAGTACAGTTTTTAGTTCTCCGGTAAATTTCAATTCATTTGCAGAACTGAAAATCTTTTCTGCGTCAAAATAGGCTTTGTGAAACTTTTTTAATTCTTCAACCTGGTTGTCTTTTAGGTCGGTTAGATTTATTTCCAAAAAGGGTTTTTCGTCCATCCTATTTGGAAGAAGCAAATCGGTGTAGAAACGATAGATTATACCGTTAGTCAATAACCCAAATTTTGCATTTGACACATGAAAATAACGCAAAAGCTGATTATCATGTAGGGTTAAAGATTGATTCCAATGTTTGCACTCGATCAATATAATTGGCTTCCCATCTTTAAAGATTGCATAATCAATCTTTTCGCCCTTTTTTGTGCCAATATCACAGGTATATTCAGGTACTACCTCATGTGGATCAAACACATCATACCCCATCACCTGCAAAAATGGCATGATCAAAGCGTTCTTTGTGGCCTCCTCCGTTATGAGGGAGTCTTTCAATTTTTCAACTCTTTCGGAAAGTTGTTTAACTACATCCTTGAAGTCCATAAGTTTTATATTAAATTAGGTTTATAAAAGAATATCACTTACAACATGTTGCTTCACAATCCAAAGTCCGCGAACAGTTGAAATGTCAATATCAAAATCATCAAAATCAGTTATATTAATAGACCTTGCTATCCAGTACTTTTTTGCTGCTTGTGCATCCTTGTGTCTCCTTAAAATTTTAACGTGCCCGTGGTATTTACCCGTAACCGGGTTTTCTATAACAACTCCAAAAGTATTTCCAAAAGCAATTTCATTTGGTCTGTTTGGATCATACCCGTACTTCTTTAGGGCAACCCAACAACCGGAAGGGTATGACGGTGACATAGAGTTACCCGCTATTTGAGCAACCCCGTCACAGTCTTTGCACTCCGGTAAATACCAATATCTCTTAATGAATTCACTATCATTGAAAATCTCAACCTTACCCGCTGCAAATTCAAAATTCACCTCTGGCAATAGTTTTAATCCCGAATCAATTGCTTTCTTAAAATCCTCTTCGGTTTCGAGAACCTGATTTTCTTTATTTGATTTCAGCATTGAACCTTCCCCAGTTTTAAGCCATGAGATATTTAATTCAGGGTAAACTGAACTTATTTTATCAATTGTTTTAAGAGTTGTATTATCTCCTAACTTATTAACAAAAGCCCTTGATAAACCAACACTCTTCTCAAATTTGTCTTGCCCTATCCTTAAATAAGCAAGAAATTCGATCAATCTTTTTTTCATCGTTTAAATAGTGATACGGTATATTTTCCGCATATTTGCAAAAACTCTAAATTAAAAGCCATGGACGCTGAAACTTTAAAATCATTCTTGAATTAAAAGAAGAAAATACACTTTACAAAAGGGCAATAGGTGATTTATTGCTCATGGTTAAAGGGAAAAAGAAATTTCAGACTATTGAGTATCCCCTGCATGACAATGCCCTTGCCTTTTTATTTGAAAATATTAAACTCTTATTTCAGGAGAAAGGCGAATAACCATCCAGCAAGGCCGACAATTCCCGCAATTGCGGTAATTAATCGCCATAAGCGAATTACGTCCTCTTGTTTCCTAATTTTCAGCTCGTATTCCAATTCATTTTTTTGCAGGTGCTTTAACTCGTTATCACTTACCGGGTTTTCAAGCATTGGATTCCCCTTGATATAATCCTCTCCTTTTGCAAGCACGGCCGCATCAATTATCATGTCATAAGTTACCATAGCTTTTATAAGGCTTTTGTTTCTGAGTGTAGTAGCCGCTTCACCAAGCTCCTTGTCGCCAATTCCAATCAGATCAAAGCCAATGCCCGCATTCAACGACAGCAATAAAGCTTTTTCTGTTTCAGACAAATAAATTCTTTCCATAGCTCAATCTTTATCAGATAATTAAAAAATAATTTCATTTATACTGAATATAAACCGTATTTTATTTGCATCATGTTAGTATTTAATAACAGCTCAAATATACAGAATCACAACAAGGGATTAAAACTAACAGTAAAAAAGGTTAAAAAATAACACAAAAAGAGTAATGAATACCCCAGTACAAAAAGCATTAACGGCCTTCGTAACCAAAAAAGTAAAGGAAGGGGAAACAATTGAATCGCTGCCTAAGACTTTTTACAGCAGCGCAACCTTCGCCGACAACGCGGATGAAGCAAAGGAATTTCTTTAAGGTGGTAATGTTGCTTATCTGGATTTGCCGGTTAAATTGGTTCTTCGTCATATTCGGTGAAGTAATAACGAAAAGTGAACACTTAAAATTATCGTCTTAAATATTGCTTAAATATCAGATATACAGTAATGTAAAGCTAAAATAATTAACAAGTAAGGTAGATTGTTAGTATCTTTAAAGCGCTAACAATCAAAGACAAAGCAATCATGCCCCTACTTACTAATTGCGCTAAAGTTACTGAAATATTCACCACTGTGGATTTGCCGGTTAAATTGACCACCCTACGCCGTTTTATATTGGTTCTTCGTCACATTTGGGGAAGATAAATTTCACATATAAAATGCGTTAAATCGCAGATAATCAGTAAAATAAATCAATGTTTTCTTTGTAATCAGGTTGGTATTTATTATCTTTAAGTAATTTATCATCAATTACTTATGAGAATAAATAACCTTATTTGCCTGCCCAAATTTTGCATTAAAAACATCGAACATAAAAATGGCAAAATCATGATTTTTGCTTCAATCAAGTCCAGACGATCCCAATGCCCTATCTGTGGCCATTTTAGCACTTATGTTCATGACTATTACCATCGCAGATTATCCGATCTACCTGCATTTCAAAATACTACAGTGCTCGTCTTAAGAACAAGAAAATTTAAGTGCAAAAATCAAAAGTGCACACGTAAAGTATTTTCTGAACAGACAATTCACACCAATAGATACTCCAGAAGGACTCTCCGGGCATCGCAAGTACTGGATTCATTGTCTATTGAGCTTACAGGAAAACTTGGAAGTCAGTTATCAAAACAACTATTCCTTCCTGTTAGTAGTTCTACAGTCACTCGGATTGCATTTAAACAAGAACTTCCTGTAATAAAACAACCTGTCATCCTTGGAGTTGACGATTGGGCATTTCGTAAAGGAGTAAATTATGGAACTGTTTTGATCGATATGGAAACTTCCAGACCAATTGATCTCTTATCTTCAAGAGATAGTGCAAACCTAAAAGAATGGCTAAAAAAATATCCTGCAATTAAGATTATCACACGGGATCGGTCTGGAGCATATTCTTCAGCAATTAATGAAATTTGTCCGGATGCTATTCAAGTCGCTGATCGATTCCACTTGCTAATGAACCTTTCTGATGCGCTGGATAAATACTTTAAAAGTATCAGCAAGGAAATACGTAAGGTAATAACAGATAAAACAGACGAAATATTATCATTATCTGCCAATGAAGATCCGTGTAAAAGTAGGGATTTTAAAGACCACCTTTCGGTGCAAGCTGCCTCAGAATCAAAAGAGATCCAGGTTGATCAGCGAATAGACAACTTTAACAAAGTCAAAGAATTGCAATCGAAAGGAACTCCCATAAAAAGGATTGCAACAATTTTAAAAATCAGTCGTAATACGGTACGATCCTATTTCATTCAAGAAACCTTGTCTCCCAGGATTCACCCAAGATCTGTCAACATTAATCTATTTTCAGGTTATATTTTTTGCTTAGTCGTTTTCTTACCAGTACGACATGTTTTGGCATAGTGCACGATTAGTTTTGCACTATAAAATTTTTGACTATGAACATATTGGAATTTGTTGAGAAATTTAAGGACGAACTTACCTGTAAGGCGTACTTGCGAGATATAAGGCTAAAAGAAGGCGTAACCTGCAAACATTGTGGAGGTAAGAAGCACTACTGGCTTGCTGCTAAGTGGCAGTTT